>Ga0058704_10000889_pt1 | contig 14545 bp, 17 predicted proteins | sample AgamicMgSfe_FD_71363 | JGI IMG/M metagenome (GOLD analysis project Ga0058704, IMG submission 71363) | Agave microbial communities from Guanajuato, Mexico - Mg.Sf.e | ecosystem: Host-associated > Plants > Phyllosphere > Phylloplane/Leaf | place: Guanajuato, Mexico | collected 2012-05-30
CCCCCGGGAGTGGAGGGCTCCGGCCGACGCGTGAGGTAGGACTCGTAGTGACTGAGGCGCCCTTTTTGTCCCCCGGATTGCGAGGAGGACTGGACGGCACTTCGTGATGGTCGTCAGGCCCCGATCGCTGAGGAGAGCTCGAGCCAATGATTTGAGGGGGGTCCACGTCGTCCTCCCTCACCCAAGTCTTCCGGAAGTCGACTTTGCAGACTCGTCGCCCGTCGGTGTTCAAGAAAGGGTCGCCTTGGGCCGTGATATAATGGCGGATGCCGTCGTTTGTTTCGAAGTATTGACCTTCCTCGTCGATGTGCAGTAAGGACACGGGAATGTCCTTGGACGTCCAGCGAGTCTCTTTCTCGACGCCGTGCGCAGTCACTCGCTCTCTGCCGAACGCGGCGACTGTCCAGTGTCTCTTCGCCCGAAGCGAATCGGGTTGGGCGTTCGTAGGGGATAGCGACAGATGTGTAGACGGCGTCAGGCTACCCACGGAGTAGTCCGAGGGCGAGTCCGGCTTTTCGTCAACGCGTGCCGATTGTACCGGAACGAGGCTAGAGCCGACCGCGGTCAGGTCGCCCTTATCGGGGCTGCTCGAAGTTTCGTCACCGCGTCGAGGTACATAGTCGGGATCTGAGCTGGGGAGTCAGCGGTCGCTCGAGGCTCACAGGACGGGCACTCTTGAACAGACCGATAGGTGAGTCGGGGTACTGCACCCAATCAAGTCTGTCGCCAACCCAACGGCTCTTCCGAAGGGGCTTCGGTCTGCTCTTCTTTGGCATATCTCGTTTCGCGAGTGCCGATTGCTCGTACAACCGCTTCTACGGGGCGCCACTTTCCTATCACGTGTAGTGATAGTAGAGATCTGAAGGTGAAAAGAGCAGAAGACTGTGTATGGCCATGGTGTCACGTTCCAGGACGGTACTTCTATCTGCTGAGACGCGTCGCGTGTATCACGAAGATCTGTGAACACCAGAGAATGAGTGCCAGTCCACACCGGAGCTCTACCGCCCGCATGTGAGTCGCCATTGGTGACCCACCGACAGCACTGTTGCGGCCTCGGGTTCGGGATACGCTTCCACGCGATGTTATATGTATGTACTGTAGCATGACAAGCTGCAGGTGACCCAATGCAAAGTGCAGGGGCTCAGAAGCACACCGTACACGTCGCTCACGTCATGGCAAGGGATCCGATTGCACTGGATCCATACGGCATGTAGCGGACCCGCCGAGGGGCATGGGATCGCACCCAGACTTCGGTACCTGGTTGATTGGAGCCTCGCGAAAGGATGGCGATAGCAGCGACCAGTGATGCTCATGTAGATGACCTCGCTGTCTCGCCGTCTCGCCGTCTGGCGACTCCGGAGACACCACGGACAGCTCTGTCCCACGATTCATACCGACACGAAGTTTCACGGGAGTAGACCTCGCAACTTGGTATGAATCGCGCAGCACCTTGGTCCGACACAATCGCGCCATCAAGCGCAGCACCCGTGTCGCAAGTATCATTTTTCCTCATTTGGCGGTGGGCGACGCGTCGAACGGATTCGCCGGGGCGCGTGAAGGGGATGCATATGCGCGCGCAGGCTCTTGGAGATCCAATATGGAAAGAAATTGATTTTACGACACGTCAACTTTCGGTTGGCAGGGTCCAACAAGGTCTTGGGAGCGATCCCGCACATTCGCCGCCGGCTTCCTCCGCCCGCCGACCTTCCCACCGACAGCATGTTGCCATCGAAAACATTCCCACCCTTCACTGATTGAGCGCGTTGGATCATCGCTGATGCTCGAGTGCGGATGTGGTGAAGAGGAGAGGTTCAAGAGTGCACACCCGTCGTAGTTATAGAAAAGGGGACGGAAAGTCGAGCGCGGCGAAGATTGGAGATTGGCCCACTTGGGGAATGCGGGGAAGGGGAGCGGGACGGATCCCCGTACCCCGCGGGCGCTACCGTCTTCGCCATGACGCACTGTGTACTTGAAACTTGACAAGCACGCACTTCACGTGAGGTTCCGGACAATGCAATTTGCGACCGATCACTTTTGCTCTCAACCCGCCATCCTGCACCTTGCATCGACGTCGGTATGGACATGATCCGGACCAGGGTGGGTGTCGCATCCCGCGGCATGCCCTTGACCTTCTTCAGGCCAAAGGCTCCCACCGTCGAGACAGACTCTTGTCTATCCTCGCACCTCCCGCCTTCTTCCACGTCCCGTGACCGCTCTCGAGATCATGGCTTCCAAGCGTCCGCAGGCCGAGCTGGACATGGACGGTGAGGTCGATGAGCCGCGGTGCAAGCGTCAACCCCCGCCTTCTCCCGATCTTCACTCCTTCCCACCAGCGGTGCTGCCGGACGCTGAAGCGGCCGGGCAGGTACAAGGCAGGCGGTCGCCGACGCCGCGTACGGCGTTGCTCGCCCTCCTAGAAACGGCTCCGTCGGCGTTCGAGGGGACCGAGCCGCTCACGCACGACGAAAACCTCGACGTGCAATTGTTGCTCATCCACCACCCCACGTCGAAGCGGGGCGCCGGAGCGCTTGACTCATTCGTCGGGCGAGCGTTCGAAAGACGCGGCGACGCCGAAGCCGAGCGGCCGGCGGCGATGGCGTACTTCTGGCGCGTTGGGCGGGAGCTGGAGACGGCGGGCCGTGACGCCGGACGGGACGCCGCCACCGCTCGCGCCAACGCCGTCGCCGTTTATGATGCCATGGTGAAGGGCTGGCAGAACAAGGCGGCGGCCTGGCTGGGCTCGTCCATCGGCTCCGTCGAGCGTCTGGCGGTCGTCATCGACCGTCTGGTGCGATGCGCCGAAGAGCTCGGTGGCCTGGTCACCGGCTCTGAGCTTCGGGCTCCGCTCGAACAATTTCTCGCCGCCGCGACCGTTTCCACTAGTATGACGGGGCCCGACGCATCTGGCACATGGTGCGACCTGATAGGGGCCTCGAGCGTCGTGAGAGCCGAAGGGTCCTCTGATACGCACGCAGCCGGCTTCCAACCGGCTGAGGACGCCGATGGTCGGGACGCCCATGTTTTGGATGCCGAAGGCCGGGACGCCGAGATCGGAGATGTCGGGACTCAGGACGCCGGGATGCAGGGCCTCGAGACTCAGGATGGCGAGACTCAGAGCGAGGAATGTCGGGAGGCGTCCATACAACGCGTGGATGCACCGCAACCGCCTCTGGCGAAGAGATTTCCAGACCCGCGATCTTTGTTCGCGCACCACGCTCGCATGGTCAAGCGCACGGTCCTCGGCGACGGCTGGAAGAAGAAGGGCTTGAGGCGAGCCGCCAAAGCGGAGATCGACGAGGAGTGGGGTTCGCTGCCGTCCAGCATGCAGAAGGTGTGGGCCGCCATGCACGCCGCACTTCTGGACGGCGACAAATACCTGATTGACGAGGGCGCCGCCGATGCCCTCTTCATCGACGGGCACGCGCAAACGTCGTCTACCGCGGTGCACGTCGATGCGGCATCCCGGCCCGCGCATTCGCACAGCCTCGGTCGGTCATCGGAGGCGTCCGGTCAGGTGCGTCACAGAAATGGCACTTTTCCCTTCGCTCGACCGTGGTACTGACGCCAACATAGCCAGCGCCGAAGCCGCCTCGCTCGCCGCCTTTCAAGCCGATCAAGACCACCTTTGCGCCTGTGGACGATCCGGAGCAGACGGTGTATATGCACGTAAGCATGAAAGTCGAGTCGGCAGACGTCATCCACGCCTGTCGTACGGCGGCCAGCCGCTACCAGGACGGCAAAGTCAACGGAGAAGCTTGGCACGTGGGACGCAGTGTCTGGGTCGTGTCCTTCACCAGCCTCAAGACAGCTCGAAATCTGGCCAACAAGCCGGCGCTCATCCGCAAGAAGCCACACCATGTATACCCGTTCCCCACCGCACCGCCGCAGATGTTTGTGGCTCAGCTGGACGCAGTCGGAACGAAAACGATCGACGATCACGCAGTCTACGCCAGCCTTGCGCGCACATTCCCGCGAGACGCCTTCCATCTGCGGAAGGAGAATTCGCCCGCTGTCTCGCGCCTCGCGTGGCTGGTCGTCTTCGAGAAGCCGCTGGGCCTTCTGCGCTTCACCGCACCCATGCAACAAGCCAGCAGCAGCTGGAAGAACGTCCAATTCGAGCCGGTGATGCGAGCCAGCGCGTGCCCGGTCTGCAACGGCGGGCATCGTGCGCCGAAGTGTCCCTCGCTCACGCCGATGTCGCCAGCGGACCTTGGCGTCGATGGCGATCACGCCCGATACCTCTTGAAATCACCTCGGGTGGCGGTGTAGGCGATGGAGCTTGGTGCTGGTGGCGCCGTGGCTGTCGGCATCCAAGGTGAGGTGGGAGATGACTGCGCAAAACACACTACCCAATATATATCATCATGTTAAGCCGTTGTTTTGCCGACTCCGCGAAAACAAGTATCATACAACATCTCGTAGGCTGTCGTTCGTAGTCTGGTACCCAGAAGCGTGTAGCTGTAGTCGTCGCACGCCAATTCAACTCGTAAATGTAGCTCGCGGGTACAGCTGCGCCTGTCTATAAACGCGTTCCGTAACAGTGCATCGACACCGGAACATGGCGCGAGCTTCATGTGTCCTCATCCTCGATCTCTTCGACCTGTACCTTCCTGGCCCCGTCCCCGCTCTCCGCGATCGGAGGGAAAACACCCCCGATCTCTCTCTCGAAACGCCTTGCCTCTTCGTCCAGATCTATGTTCTCCGCTCCCTTTCCCCGCGTCTCGCTGCTGATCTGGGTGAGCCCAGCTCCTGATCCCCCTTCCTCCATCGCACCGCGCGCATCCGTGTACCCAGCTTTTTCTAGCCTGTCGGCCTCCTCCGGTTCGAGCAAGCGGCCCTGACCCTTCATCCGGTTCCGCTGCTGCGAGACGACCGCCGGCATGAACCGGACCGCCTCTTTCTGCAGGTCGCGCACTTGCGGCGCCGAGCTGTACACTGTTTGCGCCGGGGCGGGTGCGGCAGGCTTGGCCGGCAGGGCGTGCGGCGTGCGCTTCACGTCCGGGCCGACTGCCGGATCTCTGACGTGCTCGCGTGGAAAGGGCGGCGGGGTGTCCCTCGGCATGGGTATGTCGCGGACGCCTGGGTCGCTCTCGCTGTCGTGAGCCTCATCCGCGTCTCGGCGCCTTTTGCCGAGATGTTGCCTCCGGTCCCTTTGCTCCTGCCTCGCATCTCTCTTCTCGTAGCTCGGAAACTTGGGCGCGGCGTCACCGAGCGCTTCTCGCGCGCGCCGGACGCCTTTCACATCCCTTTCGAGCTGCGCGAGGGTCTCTTTGTCCTTGGGCCTCAGTGCACCGCGTGACTCTAATTCTTTCAACTCGTCGACCTGTCGCTGGAGCCGTTCGGGATTGCGGCGGGCGAGCTTTTCGTTGCGCTGGGTTTGCTGCTGTTTGCGCGACTTGGCAATCTCCTTCTGCTTGTCCGCCTTGCGTTGGGCTGCGGCGGGGTTGATAGAGCGTTCCTTCGCCATTGTCCGCTTGCTCGCTGGTTGCACTCGCGATCCGTTGGTGAAGATCAGCCCGACGGGGTTCTGGCTCTGTTGAAGAGATCGACGGTCTCGGGACAAGCGCTGGTGGACGAGACTGCCGACTTTCGGTTTCTCTTGCGCGGTACGGGTGTGAGAAGCGGCGCCTCCTCCAAAAGCGGATGGATGCCTCACGCGCTTCTCATGCGCCGGCTAGCGGCCGGTTTCCACATACCCTGGCTTGCCGGCAGCGCGGGGGTCCCGAGTACCGGTTCGCGGGATCTTACCCGACGAGCCGAACACCGTACTCTCCCGAGGTCCTTTCGAATCTCAGACATCGAGGAGCCACAACAGCCGCTTCGATCTCGACACCACCCCCAACCTACCGTGGAACCATTGTGTAAATCTGCTGTGTCACATAGTCCGGCTGCAAGGTGGCAAGGAATACGATAGGTTTCTGACAGTAACGCAGCTGTCCCCGAAAAGGGCAGAGAACGGTACGTGGAAGACGAAGAAAAGGTCCCTCGGTCCACTCGCGCAACCCTGGACACGCTGTGAGACCGTACGGCATCTTTGGCGCCGGACGCGACACGAGCACAGATGTCCCTGAGAGAAGCAGACGCCGAATGCGTTGCTACCTCCTACATAGGCATGAGAGGTACCTAGGCATGGTCACGGTTGACGGATGGCGGCCTCGACACCACTATCCTGCCCGCTTAACGTCCTCGAAGTGTAGAGCCGAGTGTCGAGAGGAGCAAAGACCCCGTCTCTCAGCAGAACGGTATGTCTGACATGGCCCGAAAAGACGAGATGCTATGAAGGTACATCGACTGTGGGAGGCTCACTTCGACATGTCGACACCACAGCTGTACATGTGATCGTGTGCTTCAAAACACGAGCACCGACTGCTGGCTTCCGAGGAGCATCACTGTCGGAAGCTCGCCCGCTGGACCGAGTCGGCCAAGCGTGACTACTCGACCCTGATGCTCCGGCAGCAAAGCGTCGAGGATTGTCACCTGAGATCGAGTCGGAAGCGCAGCGCGTTTTCCTTGGTGGCCACATAGCCCAGTCCGAAACCCTCTCGCCACAAGGAGCGCGACTGCTTATCCGGACCGTACAGTGTAAGACTTTGCCGAGTGAATCCTAACGAGATCGTGATGATTTGAACGTAAACTGCAGCGACCATAGTGGACTGCTGCAACGCTGTGCATTATTTGTCGTGACAATCACCAACCGTGCGAGTCGAAGAAGCGTCGGGTGTGTCAAGGCGCTGTCTCGTTAATTTGAGTTGCCGTCGATTGTGTACCGAAGTACCTAGGTACTCGGGAACCGAAAGACATCGTGAGATCTCTGCGCGACTGTGACCGAACGACACGCTGCATGAGCGAAGGGGACACAACACCGGAGGTGGGTGCGTATACCGGTGCAGGACATCTGACATGAATGTGCCGTCGGCCCATCGCGCATGCAGCCGGCCCGGAGTCGCAGATGCAGCGGCCCGGCGGGCGCCCGAACGTTTACTTAATCGCTTCCTCTCGCTCGTCCTGGACCCTGGTCCATTCCATGTGGACGCCCGCCATCGTTAACAACTCGGTCCTCCTACCTAGATCGTCTCTCCTTTATCTCTCCGACCGCCCTCCACGACTCTCTCCTCATCCTCGCATTGGACTCGAGCAGATTGCGAGTGGTACAAGGCTTCCTCGTGCACTTCGTTGCTCCCTACATCCAAACGTCGAGTCCCGCAGGAGAGCATTGTCACGGCTCAGTACTCGCGACTGGGGTTTGCGCGTCTGGAGCGCGACGGACGAGCGATACGTAATAGGGGCTTTGGTTCACCACTCTCTGACTGGACCTCGTCGACAGCACCGCTCAGCGCTGCGATCGGAGGCCGGTCTCGTCAGCCATGGCGCCACAGCAGAAGCAACGCAAGATGGCCATCGTCGGCAGCAGGTCCGTCGGTAAGCTCACACACCCACCGCGGCGACTTCAGTGAGGGGGAGGGTTTTGCTAAGCACGGCGGCCAGGCAAGAGCTCCCTGACCGTTCAGTACGTCGACGGCCACTTCGTCGACTCCTACTACCCCACGATCGAGAACACGTTCAGCAAGGTGATCCGCTACCGGAACCAGGACTACGCGGTCGAGATCATCGACACGGCGGGGCAGGACGAGTACACGATCCTCAACAGCAAGCACTTCATCGGCATCCACGGGTACATGATCGTGTACTCGGTCGCGAGCAAGCAGAGCTTCGAGATGTGTCGGATCATCCGGGATAAGATCTTGAATCATCTGGTACGTACCGTCGCGCGTCCCCCGTCCACACCACGCACCGGCGAGTCCGATCGACAGCGCTCGTGAAACAAGGGAGAGGTGATACTGACGCGGTCCCGCCGCAACCCAGGGCGCAGACACCGTCCCCATCATGATCGTCGCCAACAAATCCGACCTCCGACCCGAGCAGCGGCAGGTCTCGGCGCAAGACGGCAAGAAGCTGGCGGACGAGCTCGGGTGCGGCTTCGTGGAGGCGAGCGCGCGGTACAACGAGAACGTGACCAAGTCGTTCGAGGGCATGATCGCGGAGATCGAGAAGGGGCAGGAGGCGGGTCAGCCGAAGGAAGGCAACAGCAAGTGCGTGGTCATGTAGGCGTCCGTCGCCTGTTGATTGTTGGGAGATTCAGGGGTTTGATTCCGTTGATCAACGAGGGACGGCGAAGGATCGGCACTGGTTGGGACTGGCGATGTGCGCGCGAAACAAGCGCACCTAATTGATGATGATGGGACGTCGGTCTCTTGGAAGGTTGCGCGTTTCGGGCTTCGACAGGGTTGGGCAAACACAGGCAATTGTGGGCGCGGACGGGAGTCGAACTGGTTGAGGAAGGAGAAGCAGATTATGACCGAGTTTCGCCGGGGAAGTGCGCAGCGCCGTCATGAAGGGCTCTGGAGAGGATGCGGCCGAGGCTGCGAATACCTGCCGCTGCTCCGTTCGCGGTTTCTCGGTCGACTGGCCTCAACAGTGGGCACGTCCCGAGACGGTGGGCGCCGACGATGGTGACAGTAAAGTGTATCCGCGTATGCGGAAGCGTATCCATGAGTTCATTGTTCCCAAACCCACATCTATCCAAATGTCTATATGTATCGTCTTCTTCGGCTCCCAACACACATGTATTCATCCCAAGCTCATACCCTGACCCATCTACCCCTTGACGACGCCATCACTTCGTTCCGTCGGCTCGACCTTCCGAATATCGCCGTTGGTCTGCTCCCGCACCTCCCTCCCATTGATGGCGTCGTACATCCACACCAGCGCTGCCGTGCTCAACGACATCAGCAGCGCGGAGGCGGCGAACAGCCTGTCCTCTGTCAGCATGCCCCCTCAACGTTGTCTTGAACGCGACTCACCCGATCCGCTGGGGAGTGCTCAGCATGGCGAAGAGAGGGTAAGGATAGAAGTCGTTGAAGCGGTAGCAGCGCTCGATCCAGAACCAGTACCCGAAGGCGATGCAGCCGCTCAAGCCGAGCGCGGGCGCGAACGCGATGTTGTAGGGCGGCGAGAAGAAGAGCAGGTCGACGACGAGGGCGATGGCGGGGACGGCGTGGAAGGACAGGTCGTCCCGGAGAGCGAGCGGCGGTGCCCAATCGGGGAGGACGAGCTTGGGGTCAATCTAAAAAGAGCCACGAGTAAGTGCGTGCGGTCCCGCCAGCGTCTCTTCGGTCACCCACCGTCCGCAAGCCCCAATAGAGCATGGTGATGAGACACTCCATCGGCGCGCTAGCCACGCTCAAGGCATTCTTCACCGCGAACAGGCGGACGCTCAGCGTCAGGTCAGCGAGCAAGGCAACGGCGAAGGTGGCGGAGGCCAGGGACAGGCCGATGATGGTCAGGAACTGCAGATGCCATCCGTACGACTTGTTGCTGCCGGCCGTCAGCGGGTCGGGACCGACCGACCCCGGGTGGGAAGGACGCACATGGGATTGGGGTGTTGGACGAGGTAGACGAAGGAGTAGGCGAACGAGGCCAGGCCGAAGATCTGCGGGGGACATCAGCCTTGCCATCTCATCACAGGAGGGCTCGAGAGGGGACGCACGTGCAGCAGCGCGGACGCGCCTCGCGACGGGGACGGGTGTCGCTGAAGCGGATGTGGTCGCGCCCAACGCCGCGCGGTGTCAAGGGTCATGGGTGGTGGTGGATAGGCGGTACACGTCAGATGGTAACGATGGTGCGCAAGAGGAGGAAAAAGGGCACGCGACCGGCGCCGAACGCGGCTCTCCCTCTCGCCCTCTCACTTTCGTGACCTCGTTCTATCTTTTCTCTTCCGCTGCAAAACTTCCACCGCTTGCATCATATCCATGCGACCAACCGGATTCCGCCCACGTGGCCCCGAGACCCTGGTTGAGGTTCAATGCCGACGCTAAGGCCTCGCGGGGCTCGGGGCATTGGCCGATTGCCACGAAAGCAGAAACAAACGCGCACCCGATGCGATATGTCCATGCCCACGCACCGTCGCGTGCCGTCGGCTCACGGCGGCCCGACGACGACGGCAACGACGGCCCCGTGTCCGGAGGGTGGGGCGACGAAGAGGTACGCGAGGTCGCCGAGGTGTTCGTCCACGGCGGGGTCGCGTGCGGCGATCTCCCGGGCCAATCACGGCTCGTGGACACACATTTCCCACCATCAGACCGATTCAGACCTGAATCCGACGTCTCGACCATCGGGATATCGTCACAACTGCCGTACCCGTGCCGCTTCCACTGGGCGTTCGGCAAGGTCTCGTCCGAGTCGTTCGATCAGGGTCGAGCGCGTCACACTCGCAGTGTGGGCGGTGACCTGCCATGGCGCCTTTGTGAGTGAGTCGTTATCCACGATCAGGCTCGGTGTCGGTGGGGCATCGAGGAGAGGTGCGCGACCCGTCCTACTTCACGAACAACACTCCTCGGCCGCGGTGTGGAGGGTGTGGCGGACGGCTGGCACGAGGCGGACCATGCCGAGACCGAGCAAGGACGGGGCAGGCCAGCCGAAGAAGCGCAGTCGGACGGGGTGCTGGCCGTGCAAGATGCGCAAGGTCAAGTGCGGCGAGGAGAAGCCCGTGTGCGTCAATTGCCTCGCCAACCGGGAACCGTGTGACTACAGCATCAGGCTCAACTGGGATGGCCGCAGCGGGAAGGGAAAGGACGGCAAGTCGATCGACCCCGACACCCTCTCCTTCGTCACTGCACCCGCGTTGGCCAGGAGTACGAGTACCTCCTCTCCGCGCGACGGGCGGGACGTTGTCTTCTCGGCCCAGCACATCGTAACCGCGCCGCAGCGGCCTTCGAGCAGTCACCGGACTGACCGTTCCCTTCATGACCCATCGCCAAACGAAACGGGGCCCCGACCGGACCCACGGCTGTGGCTCGGCCGGCATTCGTCCCCTCGAAACAACGCCCAAGACCAAACTCGTCTCCGACCCTCCGACCAACATGCCAAACATCCTCCCCTCATGCTTGCGCCTGGAAACGACGAACCCACCGCGAAACGGATGAAGCTCAGCCCCACTGACATCGCACCCCGAGCGACGAGCCCAGTCGTCGCAATCGCGCAATGTTCGATAACAGTGGAGTCGCCGAGCATGCATGTCCCGACACACGTCGTCTGGGGTGTCGGCAACACGCCCGTCACTCCGGGCTCGAGCGGTCAGGCCGGCTTGTCGTGCCCTTCGCCCCCAGCAATTTGCGCGCAGCGTCCACCCGGCTTGCAAAGACTGTCCGTCGAGTCTCTCCTGTCCGACCCCACGCAAGTGAGTGAAAGTTTGCCAAACGGTTCCCCTGCCGGGGCTCACGGTGATCGGATGTACGGTTACGACCACGGCTGGGAGGACAAGGACATTCCACACAACGATGACATGCACGTCGTGCAGCCCCAGTCTACCGACCTGCATCACCCGGGCCCGGCCGTACTCGAGACGAGCAGCCCCCGTGGCGAAGCCGTGGACAAGCGGATTGCGTTTGAGCCCGGTGGGTACTACGCGCAGCCAGTGCCGATCAGAATTCCCCAGACCCTAGAGCCGCTGCCCGATGAGCTGACCCGGAACCCCATGAACCTGCTCTACTTCCACCATTTCATCAACCACACGGGCCGGATTCTGGTGTCTCATGACTGCCCCGAGAACCCGTTCAGGGGCGTGCTGGCCCCGATGGCGGTGCGTGACCCCCACCAGCTACGCTTGCTCCTCTGCTTCTCCGCCTCGCATCGGGCACGTTTGCTCGGTCACCACGAGCCTGCGAAGAGGATCGCCGAATGGATGTCAGACGTCATCCCTGCCCTCCGTAGAGCGCTGGACGCACCCATCTTACCGGATGCTACGGGCGCGCGAGATCCGACGTCGCTCGCTCCTCTGGCCACAGCCATCATGCTTGCCACGCTCGAGATTATTAGTCCGAACACCCTCGCCGTCCCGATCCCGTGGCAACACCATCTTCGGGTCGCACGCAACACCATTGTGGCCAACGGCGGGCTGCATCACTTGGCGCAAAAGGCGGGTGGCGCTCGCGACAAAGCCATCTTCTGTCTCAGCCGTTGGTTCGCTTACCTCGACGTCTTGGGCTCCCTGAGCGGCAGCAAACAGGAGCCGCCGCTGTTCGGCGCGTACCTCGAAGACGGCGGCGGCTTGTGGCTCGTCAACCGCCGCGAGGACGAGATGTACCAGGTCGATTGCCTGTACGGCTTCTCCGGGCATTGCATCGCGCTGCTCGCCCAAGTGGCGGGACTGGCGGCCCGGTGCGACCGGCAGCGCATCGACCCCATCACCAAGCAGGTTCGGGCCGGCTGGCAACCGCCCGACGACGCCAGGCGACTCGCGGAAGATCTGAGGCAGAGACTGGACACGAGCGCCACGACGGTCTACCGTGGGTGCACGCACCCCGATCCCCGCGACTCAGACGACGATCCCGAAGACGAAAAAGAGGACGAGGAGATGCACGCGACGAACGAAGCGTACCACTGGGCCGGGCAGATCCATCTGGCGAAACGGGTGCTCGCGCTCCCGCCCCACCACCCGGACGTGCAGGAGTGCGTGCAGCGGGTCATCCGGTCGCTGCAGAGGGTCCGGCGGGGCAGCTCGGCGGAGTCGTGCCTGCTGTTCCCAATGTTCAGCGCCGGATGCGAGGCGCAGGCGCCGCGGGACCGGCGGCTGGTCATGGACCGGATGACGGCGGTCGAGGGCTGGGGGATGGAGCACGTCGGCCGGGCGCGGACGCTGATGCAGGCCGTGTGGGACATGGGCAAGCCGTGGGAGACGATGGTCGACGGCGAGTTCTTTGGCTGAATTAGAAGTGCCTGAACTCTGGTGGTCGAACATCATCAAGGACGACGACTTTGTGCAAGGACGAGACGAAAGGTCGACATATCGAGTTCAGTACCATAGCGACGGCGGCGACGAGACGAAGCACGACACCTGCGATGGGGGAATAGCTTGTCAAACATTCGATGCAACCCTGGCACTTGTCGCGACATGGGATTCTCCCAATCAGTCCAATCTCGTCCAAAGGCTCCAGAACCCATTCACCTCCTCCAAGTTCTTCTCCAAGTATCACGGCTATTGCAGTTTTCCCCTTTCTTCTGTGTTCAGCTTGTCGTCAACCAGCTGTTGGCGTAGCGATTGACACCGAGGCCGCCGACAAAGTACAAAGAGGTGTTTGCACGCACTCCTTCGGCTCGCCGGCCCGACCACAATAACAATGTTGTAAGATCCGGGCAGTGCCTCCGCAACAAAAGCTGGAAGGACAAACGTTCTTCGTTTGTGCGGGAAGAGGACACATACTGCCTCCCGAAAGTATTCCGTCCGCCTTGTCAACCCTGCGATCATCTGAACGTGATGGCAGCGGTCGAGCAATGGGGTGGGACCACGCAGCTCATGCCTGCCGCAAGATCTCGCGACCGCACAACGCGATGTCAACAGTCGCGAGAGCTGTCGGCTGTGCGACGGTTGCGGCGCATCGATAGACCAAGACTGAGGGGGTTCAGACATTGTCCCTGACTGCAAGTAATGTCTTCGGCAGCACACGTGGATCGGAAGGTCACAGTCTGTGAGTGTCAGGGAGCGAACGCTGGAGATCCCGAGCCCAAAACATTTCCCAGACCAAAGTAGCAACGCTGCAGCGCGAAAGGATTAAGAGCGGAAAGGAGGCTCAAAGGTGGAGATTTTGAGACTAGCCTGAGACTTGTTGTTTCGTTCGCTAGCATCTCCTTTGATCCACGATATGAGCTCAAGACAGTGGCCAAATGGCCCCCAGCCCTTAAAATGTACGTCTTTAGTGTCCTTATCGCCTGCAAGCTCCCATTACATATCGAGGCCAATGAGATTTTCCAGACGTCGCGTCGAACGAGCGATTATGACGCCAATGAGATTCTGTAGAGACCCCATGTCACCTCTGGTCTGGCATCTGCATCATGCTCCTACGCACTTGACCTTCTGCTTGGACCCATATTATTACAGCCGGTCGGATGCGACGGTCGAGGGCAGTCCTGGCTTACGATCAGATGGCATTTCGCGAACACCGCCGACACCACGGTGCTCGGAACTCCACTATGTCCATTTTTAAACGCGAGCATGGCGGCAAGACGTTGGGTACACGGAGGGCATAGTCGTCGGTACGACCGCGTTGCTGATCTTCTCCCGGTCCTCCTGTCTGGGACAGGCGACATGAATGTACATTATTTTATCGCTGTTACTAGCGAGTGGAACTAATTACATATATACATTACCTTCATTGATTTTCAGCTGACTTCAAGATAGAGAAACGACAGTCGATTGGGTCTTCCTCCAAAAGGTCATTCTGTCCGAAATTCATCAGGTGAGATAAAGATCAGCTTTGTACATATCGCCTTGCACGACTAGCGAACTCAGCATCATCTACGCGGTAATCGACGGCATGAATTCCTGCTGGGAGTGCAGCATGCTGCCGCTGCTCAGGGGTGTCGTTTACCTTACGAAGCTGAAGCTCAAGACCGCATTGCTTTCCAAGAGGGCCCAATTGCAACGGAGGACTCCGAACAGGGGCGCCTAAACTTCCCGTCGCCTTGGTCACGGCTGACGGGGGGGGGAGGG
>Ga0058704_10000890_pt1 | contig 14535 bp, 19 predicted proteins | sample AgamicMgSfe_FD_71363 | JGI IMG/M metagenome (GOLD analysis project Ga0058704, IMG submission 71363) | Agave microbial communities from Guanajuato, Mexico - Mg.Sf.e | ecosystem: Host-associated > Plants > Phyllosphere > Phylloplane/Leaf | place: Guanajuato, Mexico | collected 2012-05-30
TCTTCTGCGGGTAACCATAGTCCTTGCCAGTCGTGTTGACGGTGTTCTCCTTATCCTTGCTTCCTCTCGCGACCGCATCGTTGGGAATGCCGCCCTCGATGCCCTCCCGACCTACATTCTGGCCCAGCGTGTTCGTGCTCAGGGTATCCGCGCTCGTCCTCACCGCGCTGTCACCAGTCGCTGGACCACGCAGCGCATCATCGCCTTTGGAGAAGGTATCCGAGACGCCGCCGGAGCCGACGTTCTGTGTGCTCGCGTCCGCGCTGTTGAAGTCCGACTTGACTGGAGGTGCGTCCGGGAGTGGGAGGTTCGATTTGCGCTCTTCGATGATGTCGGCTTTGCTCTGGTTCTGGCGGTCGGCGAGGGACTGGGAGGAGGTATAAGTTAGGATACAATAGCCGATGCGCACACGTGGACATGGTGTCTACTGTATAGTAGACTTGGTGGCAGACTCACCTGTGCTGCAGCGGCGGCGGAGCCTGCTGGGATGTCACCGCCTGGGTGCAGGTTGGACTCGTCGTGCATCATCCTCCTCACATCCTCCTTCGTCGTCTCGAAACCTTGGGCACCGTGACCGGACATTGTGACTGACTGTTTGCTGTTGTTGTGTTGTTCGGATGCTATGTATTGTCAGTCACTGCTTTACAACACTTTGCGAATATCGCGTTGAACCTACAATCGTTCTGTGCGTGAGATTGCGAACTTGAGGTGTGCTTGGTGTTATATGAGAATGAAAGCGATCTGTACCTAAAAACAAAGCTTATGCACAAGATGGCTCTCGAAAATTTGGCGAAGCTCGTGTGTTCTCGTGACGTCTACGTGACGTTCATGCTCGGCGGCTCTGCGAAAACGCGGGGCTTAGTGGGGTCCAACTTTGACTCAAAACTGGTAATGAATTGATACAACGATTGTAGGCTGTTGACCTGGAGCTGAACCAAATCGATCGCTGCAGAGGTGGTATCTGCGGCCTGCCCACCATGGTAGGTAATGATACAATGATGTCTTCGAGTCCGACGCCAGATGCTCGATGCTCGATGCTCGACGTCGCTCCTGGAGAACACGCCGGACGCCAGAGCGCCTCGCTGTCTGTGAAATGTAACCTTGCCCATCTTTCATCCGTGCCCGCAATAACTTGAAGTTGACCAAAACATGCATCACTCCCCAAAGCACTTCAGCGTCCTCCTCATCTCTTCCAAACACAGCCCCTGCAACACATTATCACTACTTCCACTTGCAGTCTGCCTCGCCCAACCCGCTTCCCGCTCATTGGTCGCCACAATCTTGTCCGCTAAACTTCTCTGAGTCCGACTTAGCTTCTCCACCTCCGCCCTAGCATTGCCAAGGTCATACTCTAACCGCGGTATATCTGCTGCATTGACACCCTCCGCCGCCGCTCTCGCCACGTCTGTTTGCAAGATCAAGCCGATCATGACAAGGCTACGGGCTTCCCGCAGGAGGCCAAGGGAGACGTCGCCGGCATGGGGGTTGCGGCGGTAGTCCGGCACTTCGGTCTTGAACGCGTCTTCGGCTCTGCCTAATTGCTCAGGAAAACTATTAAGAAACGCCGCAACATCACCAGCGATCGGTGGACCAACGGCGTCCAGCAAGTTCAGGCAGAGAGGAAGGAAACCTTCACTCCAGATCCCGAACATCCTCGCCGGCTCATCCCACGGACCCTTTCCACCAGGCTTGCGGAAGTAGTTGCTGACATTAGCGCTCGATAGTTGCGCCAGTGTGCCATCGAGCGCCATCTGCTCAGCGATCGGAGGAACAGTAGAAAGCGTGAGCAAGAAGTGGATGACTAATTCGCCATAGACTGGGTCTTGAGCCATGATCTCCGCGAGATGGTCGGCCCAGCTGTAGAGGCTCAGACAGCCGCGGACGATGGTGGACGTCGCGGCGACGTCAGAGATCTGGTGATGGGCGACGTGGATCCCTTGCACGGAGAGTATGGTCTGGAAAAGACCGGTGAGAAGTGCAAAGTCGCCGGGTTGAGCGAGCTGTAGGTTGGTATGCAGATTGCTGCAGAGGGCACGGAAGCCTGGTATGACCGTCTTGCGCACGATCTCAATGAGGATGTCTGCGGTGGCTGCAGACAGGGTAGGCTTAGGTCCTTCTTGTGCGTCAGTCGCTCGTGGTTCCCGGGAGGTGGCCGCTGACGAGGATATGTAGCAGTGTGGTCGTATCGCTAGGTAGAGAATCTGCAGCAATGTCCGATAGTACTTCAGATCCTCTTCAGCAGTCGCGACATCGTAGTCGACAGGCGATGTCCTGATCAACTGCCATGCGGCAGGCAGTAGCTCCTTCATCATAGCAGCTGAAGACTTCATTGCCACCAACTTCGACAGCAGCACGAAGGCCATCTCGGCTCTCGTCTGCAGCACCTTGGTCGCACCCGGTTCATCGATGTTGGCCTCAACGTTCGCTCTCAGACATGCCTCTGCTGTCTTCGCGAGAGCAGGTTGCAACGCCGCATCTTGATCCAGAAACTCGGCAAGTGTCGTTGCTAGTTGTTTCCACGAGCTAAGAAGCCTTCTCTGCGCGTTGACGAGACTGAGATTGATGTTCGCTCTCGCGAACTCCTGCTCATAACCCTGCGCCCGGAGATCCTCGTCACCGTGCCAAGCCAAACCTTCATAGCCCAGCACTGTGCCGGCGAGCTCAACATCATAGAAGAACGTCCGTCCATACGGCGCAGGGTTCGCCGTACTTCTCTTGAAGTCCGCCAACTCGCAGTTCGGGAACTTCCTCGCCAAGTTGTCCGTCAGGTTCCGATGCAGCGACCTGTTGTAAGCATCAACGCTCACACCGTTCTGTTGCAAGAACCCAAGTTTCGCTGTCACGAGCTTCAGCACCGTCTTATCGCCAGCCTGTAGGTTTGTGTGTAGATTCACGGCGAGGATGTCACAAAGATGGGCAGCCATGGAGTGTTCACTAGCGCTAATCAGCGTTTGCGCTGCATTGGCTGCGCGAGGCGGACTTTGTAGGGTCTCCAGCCACGCCAATGCCTTTTGGAGAAAGTCGCCATGCGAACGCACTGTTACGGTCGCCCAGATCCAGACATTCTGCGCTACAGCCACGAACTTCAGCATCGCTGCTGCACGCCTTGGGTTAATAGTCGACAGGCCAGCGAGCTCGCTCAGCGCATGATCGAGTAAGCTCTTCTTCTGCGCATCGTTGCCGTTGCCGATCGTGGAGCCCTTGAGGTCACGATTGACTCGAGGTGCCGTACCAGTGAGCAAGTACATCCCGAGCCCAGCCTGGCCCCCTGCGCTCTGCGTGCCTTCAAGCACAGCCGTGAACAGACTCCAGATGCAGATTTCAGTGCCAACATCACCGGGTAGTGGACGATCGAGCTGTACGATGAGGGCGAGGAATGCATTTGCGGCGTCTGGAGGCAGTTGGCCAAGCAGCGATGGCGCGTCCTTGTCGAGCGTAGCAAAGGCCTCGACGACTTCTTGCAATAAGACGGCGATGTCTCGTTTGAAAGCAGGATCAGCAGCGAAGAGCTTGGCTAGAGTAGGCGTGCTATTCACCAACTCTTTCGCAATATTGGCCGCACGTTTAGGTTCGCCACTTGCCCGCGTTGTGCGCAATATTCGTGCCACACACTTACAACAGGCTTTCACTTGCCGTTGCACCTTCTGCCGCTGTGCAGTAGGCACAAGATCGTCAGTGAAGACCAGGCCCTCTAACATTACGCTGTTGAAACCATCAAGCAGAGCGCTAGCACCTGCTGCAGGCGCAAAAGCCTGGATGATCATGTCTGCTGCAGGTTTGGCCAGTGCCGCCAGCCTCTCCCTCGCTGGCTCTTTGCCGACACTGTCTGGTGACCTGGGCCTCTTGGGTGGGAGCTCCAGTCCGTATACCACTCTCACTATGCTTTCGAAAGTTGCCATCATGCTCTCTGCGATACCTTGCTTCTCCTCGATCACGGCAAAGCGCCATGAAGCGAAGTTCTGGAAGGCATCTAGCATGATTCTCTGCCACGCAGTCACCACGTCCTTGATGGTTCGCTCAGGCGTAGCGGATAGTTGCTCCGAGAAAGGCGAGTCAAACCGTTTCCGACCTCGGGTTTTGGTCTGCGCAGTATCATCGACTGGCTTCCGCTTGACTAAGACTAAGCCAGCTATCGCGTCATCAACGAGATGTGAAGAAAGCCTCGTACACGCCGCTAAGAAACGGAAAGAGCCTGTCTGGACCTCAGTTCCACCTACCACAGCGGCCATTGCACTAGGTCCGCCGCTATTGCCGCCGAGCAAACTGCTGCGGTTGAGCAAGGCCCAGACGCGCTCGGGCGAGATGTCAACCAAGATGTCTAGGAACTCGGCACACGCTACCAGCAGATCCAGCGAGCCGGGTTGTGCAGCCTGAGCGAGGTAAGATAGTAGTTCCATCTCGAAAATATCGGAGATGATGGTGATCACATCCTGTTCGTTCGTCAAAGCGTAGCTCAAGCGGCCGAGGACGAACTTGGCTTCTTCGACGCCTTGGTGCCGGCGCAGCGCGGCGGAGAGGAGGGCATTGATTAGGCTAAGGATCTCGGAAGCTGTTGCCCGGTCTAGCTCCGCGAGAACGGGAGTGGCGGGTATTAGCTCGCTGGTGGGCAGTAGAGTCGAGAGTAGTAGTCCCAAAAACTCGAGCCCAGAGTGCTTGTGTGTGAGCCTGAGCACTATTGGCCTATCTTCCTTCAAGATCGTGCCAGAAGTGCCAGCAGGCAACAACATGACATTACCTTCACCGGCTTCGTGCCCTTGCATCGCTCGATTCATCAGTAGTCTCTGCTCGCCCTCGAAAGAAGGCTGTTGTCTAGGCTGGAATAGTGATAGGGTGTCGGTGAGCACCATCTCGCCGACATTCTCCTCTTCGTTCTCGAGTCTGAAAGACCGGAAATGGTGAGGTACCATCACTGTTACCGCTTGCAGCGTTTCGAGTAGCTGTACCGTATCGTGCGACCCTGCCGGATGCGAGCTGTCTGCGTGTGCGGCGAGAGTCACGAGGCGCAGAAGCGGAGACAGCTCGTATGGGTAGCGTATCAAAGCTTGCTCCAGCAGGTGTGGCTGTTGGCCGTTGCCGTTTAGTCCCAGCGTATTTGGGAGAGCATCCACTTGCTCGCTGGGGCTGACACCGTTGATGCTGGGTCTCAGCAGCGCGAACATGGCTTCGCATACTTCGTCACTGTAAGGCACTACATCGAAACCTTCCTTCACCAGCTCTACGAGCGCTTCTCGTGCTAACAGACTGGTCTGGTCTAGGCTATTTTCTCCGCTGGTGTAAGCTGTACTGAGTGTAGCGCTCAAGATCGGCATGGCGGCATACACAGATTCGACCACGTTTTCTAGCAGGAAAACCGCCGGATCAGTCCTCGCCTCACTGGGAAGTCCAGGTGGGATATTCTGCTGGAGGAGCTCCCACTGTTTCTCGAGCTGCGTCTCCTGGCCTTGCGGGGCAGGTCGCCGACTGCCAGCTTCGGTGTCGCTTGAACCTTCCTCGATCGAGTCCTGCTGTCGAGCCATGCTGAGCGGGACAGCGATATCGCGGATACACTTGATTATGAGACTCCACGCATAGACAGCCGGCAGAGCAAAATCGTAGCCTTCGGCTGCGGCACTCAGAATGAGCTTATGCAACTCAGTGACGGTTGCGTCTTCGGTGATGTAAGCCGCGACACCTGAGAGGTTCGGGTAGGCGGCGCCAGCAGTCGCTTCCATGTGAGCCGCTTCCGCCCTCTCACAAACTAGATGGATGCTTTCTTCCGGTGACAGTAGAACTAGCGAGATGGCCGAGGCCAAACACTGGATGTGAGTAACATCCTTGAGTAATGCCGTGGGCGCCAACCACTGCAAGTGGTGATAGTGCTCCTTCTTCATGATGTTGAACCATCTCAGCACCGGATGCCCGCCAGGCGGACCCTCCAAGCTGTACACCTGAGCAAGGACAATGCGAAGCATACTGTTGACGTCGGTCAAGGTTGCACTCAGATACAGCTCCTCCCGGTCAGGCTTTTCAGGTTTGTCGAAGATCTTGTGCCATTTGGTGCGATCATTAAGCTTCTGGAACGTCTTATCGATCCAGTCAATACAATCGACTATGGCCTTCTGGCTTTGCTGGAACTCGAGTGTAGGTGCGCATAGCGTCTGTACTACTTCGACTGCCAACTCGTCTAGCCATGAGCTTGAGCGGCGGAGGTCGGCCTGACCTTGCGAGGCGCAGTAGCTCACCAAGTCCGCAACGATCTTGAGAGAGTAGGTCCGCTCTTCCGTGTAGATGCGTAGCAGCCTCTCTCGTCTCATATCCTCTTTGCTAAAGTCCAGCGCCGGGCCTGCTGTGCCGTTTGTCGAATTACTGAAGCTCGCAGTACTTGCCACAAACGAAGCTCTCATGTCCACTGCCGGCTTCACGGCATTCTGCTCGGACTCTGCAAAGAGCTGGTCAGCCGCCCTTTGCTGCCATTCCAGTATCGCGATCCTCAGGCACAGCACTTCATCCAACCCGAGCTCCTCCGACAACCATAGCGCATCCGTCTTGATCTGCTCAAGATCATACTCTCCATTCGCCGACTGCGAGACGTGTATAGGCGCCGTCTTGGCTTCGAACTTGCTCCTCGTACTGTCATGTCCTTGCGATGCTCTGTTGAACGGCGCAAGAGGTTTGCCGAGGATCGCGATGCTCTCTTCGTCGCTGAGGAAGTGCTGGAGTGTGGTACTGTCTCGCGCCGCATCGAGATCGCCCGAGAGCATGGAATAGGCGGCTTTCCAGGATACGAGACGCTCGGTGCCTGCGAGGCATCTGTCGAGCGAAGGGAAGAAGGCGGGTTGTGGTGCTGGCGCCATGTCTGCGGTGTTATGGCCGGTGTTTGTGCCGGCTTCGAGGGCAGCGGTCAAGATGCCAAGACACCCATGTTCGTACTACTTCAAGCTTGCGATTCTCTCAAAAGCTTTGCAATCCTTTGTGTTCCGATGCGACGGTTTGCGACAATGGCAGAATCATATGCAGGGAAGCTTGTCGCGTGAACTTCACCGAAACGCGATCTCCCAAACGGACCAAATTCCGCAGACTTTTTGGTGGAGCATCGGCCTGCAGTTCGCATTGCCTCATTCTCGTTCACATCAACGTCCATATCGCTATCTTGCCCCGACCATTGCTAGCATCCATTCACCCCACTCTCCGTGCGCTCTACTGCTCATGCCACGCCTATCAGGCCTCCAGAAAGACGTCCTGTCACTCTACCGCCGCTGCCTCCGCGCTTGCCGTCAGAAGCCGGCCGACACACGGCCCAACTTCGAGTCTTTCACGAGGAAGGAATTCGAGAAGACCCGAACGTTGAATAAGAAGGACTTCAGCACAATCGAGTTCTTGCTACGGAAAGGCACGAGGCAGTTGGAGATATATGAGTCGCCGGGCGTGAGGAATATCGCCGGATGAGGCATGTAGCATGGCTTGGGTCAGAAGCCGTGATGAACGTGGGATCCCAACTTCATGCTGGGTGAATCGCCATAGGTGACACAATTCTCGCTGCCGTCTTGTGAATGCGGGATCGAGCAGTTCCATGCGGGGCTTCGCCGTTTGACACAATGCAGCTGCCTCCACTGGGTTGCAAACCTATAAATACTTCTCAATGTTCCCACCCGCTACGATCTCGTAGACTCGGTGACCGACATCCGAAATGCTTTCGAAACGACCACAGCTTTCCATCTTCATACCGCGAGCGAAGACGGTGCCCCTCCGGCCTCTACTCGGGCAGCCCGGAACATCCGCTCCTCGAGGGCTCTTGATGGGCAATACCGTCGCCACCCAAGGCTCTTTGGTTCCCCGATTTCGCCGTAGGTTCTTCACCTTATCTGCTTTCATTCTACTACGTTGCTGACCTCGATTACATAGCTACCTTCGCAGACGACTTCGACGACCGCGCGTACAAGTCCCTTCCATCCGCACCCATGCCGGTGCAGCCGCCTGAGCTCTACGAAGGCAACCTGGCCGAATGGCTCCACGAGCTCGAATTTATGCTCAAGGCGCAAGGTCACCTCGCAACTGCTCTCGACATTCCGAGCGCCGAGCTGAATGCTAGCGCTCGCGCTGCCTGGTACGCCGGCGGCACGGAGGCAGCCCGTCTTGTTAGAGTCTTCATCAGACCGCAGCTGCTGGCGCGCATACCGGTCGAGTCTCGCTCGCAACAACGTTCACGACCTACTGCCCGCTCTGCGCCATGTAGCTACGCCCTTTCGACTGATGGAATTGCCACCCGAGCTTCGCCTGAGCATCTTCGAATTCGCGCTGCAGAAAGGAGAACCGATCGTCCTACTCTCAACGATTTCCAAATTTAGACGCGAAGGTCCACCTGCCCTACTCGACGTCTCCCGCAAGGTCCAGGACGAAGCGCTACCAATCTACTACTCAATCAACAAGTTCAAGATGTTCCTCGATTTGAGCGTGGAGACACTTAGTCACTTACCCAGCCTCGATGTCGCGGAATGGGCAGCTGATCATGAAGACGCGGCGAAGCACCTTCGCCACCTCACCATCATTGGAAAGCCGTTAGAGTTTCCTTTGCTCGGAAAGAACGCCGATCTAGCGCGAGAGATTACGGTGCGGTACAGTCCGCACACTGGTATTCAACTGGAGCTATCGACGGGTTTGAATAGAGCGTGCTTGAGTGAGTACGCGTATAAGGGACTGTTGACGCATAGGGAGGTGGTTGAGGGGTACTGGAAGGCTAAGGGCTTGGAGGGCGAGGCGGTGGCGTTGTTCTTTCGCACGGGACATCGGGATTGGGACAGGATGAGGGAGGAGGCGGGTGCGGTGGCGATGAGGGTTGAAAATGAGAAGCTTTGAGCGGGTATGCCGTGCACTCTACGATGCTTAGGTAGTGAGCGGCAAACAACGATTCAAGAAGATGACAATTAGTTAATTGTCAATAGTAGGCAAAGTAAGACTGTATGTCCCAAGGCTCTCAAGACAGATCCTATCAGCGCTTATCTTGAATGACTCGCAGTTGACGTAGAGCTGCCCATCTCGCATGGCTATTTTAGACGGCCACTTCGACCTTGGCAGTCACGGCAGCTACACGTACTGCCACCTCCAGGCAGGATAGGTATTGCTTCCAGACGAAGGTTTTGTCCGGTAAGCGCATATCGCCTGCCATACTCATTGAGGCCGGCCATGGTCGCGGCTTTGTTAGCCAGGTGAACGTACCCGCTACCTCTCCCACCTCTGTCGACACCTTTACCACAAGAGTATCTCTTCAAGCAGAGCCGCCTTCTTAAAGAGTGGAAGACGATCCGGCTGAAGACTTGCCGGTAAGTGCTCTTGTGCCTCTGCAGCGGTTGTCCAGGCGTCTTTGGTCTTCGCGTAGTATGCCAGCTTTCCCAGAACGTTGTCATCGCCAAGTTTCGGTATACCCAGAAGGTCGTGAATGCAATCGCAGGCATGACCGTCTTCAAGATGTCCACCAGCCAGCATGCGCGAAGACAAGGGCAAGCTTGGACGACCATATCTCTCTGTGTACTTGCCGCTGTCTGGAGGGTTGAGGGAGGCTAGACGCTGAATCTCTTCAATCATATCGCTCGCCGCCTCGTCGTCAATATATCTGAGCGTGTCGATACGCGCCGTAATATTTGCGACTGCGGTGTCCGCATTGGAGGCTGTCGACGAATCATCATAGAACCATTCCCAGATAGCTTCTTCGAAGATGAAGGTGCGTCTGACCTCGTCTGACTTAGGCGGGGCGCCTTGGTATGCGTAGCAGATGCTGGGGAACACATCGGCACAGAGGGTGATATCGTTTGGCAAGCCGTAGTACGAGACATCAGCGCCGAGCGCTTCTAAAAAGGTCGAAGCTGCCATGAGAGATCGATGACGTTTGGCGAGTCTGCTCTAGTTGTGTTCGATCTTGTCTCGGAGCAGTGCTTGCTCGTTTTCGTCGACGTAGGCTTCGAGATGCTTGCTGACTTGACGCATCTTCACCAGCTGTCTAGCCGGTAGCAGCACGAGCACAGCATGAAGCAGCTCGTTTGGCAGCGCTGTGATCGGGCTGCCTGTGGATGGTGTTTTCGTCGCCATCATGACCGGTTGCACTACTGTAGAGTCCATCGTGCGTTTGTTGATCGATGGTGTTATTGCTGAAACGTGAGAGTGAAGGTACCTTCGACTGCAAACAACCTCTAGTCTCACGTGGAACGCCACCTCCGTCGCGCAAGGAGCATGTGAAAGTCGGTCCACTCTCACTCTCCCTTACGGAAGGTGCGACTCATTCCATTGGGCAGTCTTGTGGTCAGCTGTGATGTACTTCTAGCGTAGCCTGCCCACCTTTGATAAGGCTCATCGCGGATGTCATTTTGCGGCTGGCGACGTCGGGCATTGTTGCACGTGTCCCCTGAGCGTCGCAAGTCGTGTGACATCCTCATAAACCACGGTAATGATCCCAAGTCCTTCTCTTACTTAAGAGCAGTACTGATGACGTATCAAGACTCGTGTGTTCGGGTGAAGATAGCACCCCATCTTCGAGGAATCCTTTTGGTGCGGTATCATGTAAGGTGAACCCTGGTCCTCGAACACTTCAGATTGAAGACCGTCCTCTTCGTGCCTTCCTTTCAAGGCGACGTCGGCACATATTGCTTCACCCAGCCCGAGTGAACCGGTTCGGAAGATTGCACCGGACCGGTTGGGATCCACGTTGATTCCGAACACGTGGTGGCCCTGCCCTTCTCCATAGAACTTACCATGCGCTCGGCGCGGCTTATGCATGTCGAATGGTTCGCGCGTTTGACATTCGAAGCTTGTAAACGACTCCTGCCGTGTTTCGGAGATACGTAATCCTTCATCGGAAGGAATTTTAGGAACAGCCGGCCTGCAGGCTGTACACAGTAGAGCTTGACTGAAGCCGCGTAGCAGACCGCTCTGGGCCGGAGGATTTACATGTGCCGTACCTGAGACGTACCGAAACCCCTGAGCGGACCGAACCTGGGCGAGGCACGGCAGCCTCTCAGACCCCTCTCTGTTCAAGTCTTCAGCAAGATCTTCGGGCAGGTAGCTCCTAAGAGAGGCGTGATTGGCGGTTGAATAATCAGCATCTCCGTCAATATCACGAGGGAGACTGAAGGCTTGCAGCAGAAACATCGAGAGTAACACTGCGGCAACACGTGGAAGTGATGGACGAATATTCAGAATCACGTACCTAGGTATGCTTTGGCGCCTACATAGCGTAGTACACCCCTAGTCTTAGCGTGGAAGCCGGGAATTAGCAGATAGGGTATGCAAGCAGCAAGTTATGTAGCTTGGCCGGCGCTATCTGATCCATGTACTCTCGTGCTGCCTTGCTCCACTTGTCTTGAGAACTTGATCCTCGCACTCCTGAGTCCTGAAAGCCCCTCTTCGTGAGCAGTGCCGTTGTCCCTTCCATCAAAGCAAAAGCATTACTGCGTCTCAAGGAAGCAGAAGGGTTTGCTGATGCTTTTGCACAAACGCGAATCTCTAGAGCTGCTTGGACCTGCATTGAGTTTGCCTAATACTCCGTGCTTGGACCCTCCCGCCGGGTTGTGTCAGAACCGGGCCACCCGCTACCTTACTCTTGTTTCCACAGGCCCGCTGGCTGCTGGAATCGTTTCGAGTTGAGTAACATCATCACGCTGCTCTAATTTGCATCACTCTTAACCGTGCTCTGGACGAGCAATCTTGTCGCACCCCAACAGCAGGTGTCGACAAGTACAGCGGAAAACGAGAAGATCGAAGCGCGGCGGGAGACAGTTGATCGAGCCGTTGGTTGAGAACCTCGTGGCATTAACCTCCAAGACCCGCCGTTCCTTGCTGTGGAACACGACGTAGTCCGAACCAGGCACACCCGTACGACGATCAACATCTTGACGGCGAAAGTCCAGCCACATAGCCCACAGATCTCGGAGCGAGTCGTCGCACAGCATACTCAAATACACCGAGCTCCTTTCAGCGAGTCTTCTGTACAAGCTCAGGCGGCACGACAGAAGGTTCGCAGAGGGCCGTTAACCTTGACTACTCCGCGGAACTCAACGCCCCACACGTCGTGGCAAGGGTTTGCACTCCCTCCTCTTCGAACTGGTCGTTGTTCTCTGTTTTATTGAATGGCCATTGGAAGAATCATGTGCTTCGGAAATGGCAACAAGGAGGACCCGGACACGAAGAAGAGCAGGGAGATCGAGAAGCAGCTGCGGGATGACCAGCGAAAGATGCAGAAGGAGGTGAAGCTGCTGCTGCTGGGTAAGAGACGTGACGGCATCTGAGCGACGATGGCGATGAGCTGACATGTGAGCAGGCGCGGGAGAGTCGGGCAAGTCGACGGTGCTGAAGCAGATGCGCCTGATCCACACCAAGGGCTTCCAGCTACCCGAGCGGAAACAATGGAAGGTCACCATCTTCCAGAACCTGCTGCACGCCTTCCAGGTCGTGTTCGGGGCGATGGAAGAGCAGGAGGTGGACTTTGCGAATGAGGGTAACATCGTGCGTACTCTGCTAATGTCCAAAGGGAGATGGCGATACTGATGCTCGAACAGCGCTTCGCAGAGATCGTCGCTGCAGACCCAGAGATTGGTGCGGATGACCCAATGCCATTGGACTGTCTGAACGCATTCAAGAGCCTATGGCGAGATGAAGGCGTACAGCTGGCCATCAAGAAGGGCAACGAGTACGCGCTCCACGACAACCTGACATAGTATGCGCGCCGCTCCCTCGCTCGGCGCACTCACGCTAACGTCTTCCCAGCTACTTTGCCGACATTGACCGCCTCTTTGCGAAAGACTACCTACCCTCCGACCAGGACATCCTGCGCGCACGGTTACGAACAACCGGTATTAGCGAGACCATCTTCGATACCGGCAACCTCACGTACCGCATGTTCGACGTCGGCGGACAGCGATCAGAGCGAAAGAAGTGGATACACGTCTTTGACAACGTACAGGTGGTACTCTTCCTGGTAGCGATTAGTGGCTATGACCACGTGCTGGTCGAAGACCGCAATGGCGTAAGCCGCGACGATACTATATACGAAGAATGGGATGGAGAGATACTGACACCAACTTCTCAGAACCAAATGCACGAAGCGCTCATGCTCTTCGAGAGTATAGCCAACAGCAAGTACTTCGAGAAATCCGCCCTCATCCTCTTCCTGAACAAGATCGACCTCTTCCGCGAGAAGATCACGTCCGGCTCCGCATCGATACGGGAGCACTTCCCAGACTACACAGGCGCCGACACCGACGTCGATGCCGGCCAAGAGTTCTTTGCGCGGAAGTTCAAGAACCTGGTGCGCGACCCGGGCAAGGAGGCCTACGTCCACTACACGAACGCGACCGACACCAACTTGCTCGACAAGACGATGAAGAGCGTCCAGGATATGATTGTGCAGCGCAACCTGCACCAACTTATGCTGTGAGCTACGACCCCTGCGAATACCCAGTTTTGCGAAGCACCTCTGCAGATTGTCGAATCCTTACTGCGGCTGGCGACCTTTGAGCCTTTGCGTAAGCTTATGTTGTTCTTGTCTATTTTGTGGTGTTTTTGACGCTGCTGTGTTTTTCGTCTGTTTGAGGTGTTTTGGCTGAGAAAGAGAAATGCTCTGACATTTTGGTGTAGAATGTCTTAAGACAAAGCGTGTGCATGTACACCACAGCGGCAAGGCAACGGGCGCCATACGTCGATAAACAGCAGACGGGTTTACAGAGTGACGGCCGAAGGCAAGGTCATGTGTGCGGGTGCGCGGGCAAGCGATAGAGAGTTAAGAGCGGATTGATGATCAGAAGATGTTTCTTAAATGCATTTCTCCGGCGTACCCAGTCTTACAACTGCGGGAGCAGTTAGGCGGGCGCAGTTTGGCTGGCTATTTGGGCTGGTTATCTGGACGGCTGAACCGTGTTTCCCTTCAGCTTGTTATCGCTACTCACAGATGGGATGGCTACCTTGTTTCCTCGGTTTTTGCGGGTTCAGGGAAGGCCCTGCGCAGTGCTGAACAAGCCTGGTGGGTCTCATGTGGTAATGCATATTAAGTCTCCTGACAGTGCAAAGTGTGTATAGATTCTGAGAGTGTTTGTGCATTGGTGAGTAGAGGCGGCTTACAATGTGTTGTCACTGAGGGCGAGATATGACGGCGGGTGGCGGCAGGTCGGATGTCACCAGGTGCAGCGGAGAGGTAAGGTAATGGTTCAGTCACCTTCCTTCACGCGCTTGTTCACATTCACGTACCTTGTGCAATCGAGCATCTTTCACAAGCTCGAGAGTCAGACGAGAGTAACTAGCTCATTCGAGGTGAATGCAAGAACTGATTTAAGGTCGTCGGCATGTGAACGCGCTTGCCAGTCGTTCTTAATCAATTCTTGACATCTTGGAGACTTGCTACAGCAACAACACATCATACGCCACCATGGACAAGGCCTTCGACGTCACCGCGTGGCAACCGACCAGCTCACCTGAACCCGGGGAAGAAGATCTTACAGCAGAGCTTCCCAGCTTGATTGCCACGCTCAACGCGCAGACGAAAGACATCTACAGTCATCCCTACGATCCCAGTAATTG
>Ga0058704_10000892_pt1 | contig 14523 bp, 15 predicted proteins | sample AgamicMgSfe_FD_71363 | JGI IMG/M metagenome (GOLD analysis project Ga0058704, IMG submission 71363) | Agave microbial communities from Guanajuato, Mexico - Mg.Sf.e | ecosystem: Host-associated > Plants > Phyllosphere > Phylloplane/Leaf | place: Guanajuato, Mexico | collected 2012-05-30
TACTTCTCCCAAGCGTAGCGCTGGGTGTCGAAGATGGTCTTGCGGCCAGCGAGGCTGTTGTTGTACATGACCTGGAGCGACCACTCGCCGATGAATGTTGGGAATGTGGTCTCGAGCTTTGCAATGTACTCGGCTTGACCGCACACCGCCGGCAAGACGTACTCAGAATAAGTGCCAGCAGCGGCGAAGTAGTAGACGTGCGAGTCGAACACGAGGTTATCATTGGCGTTGAAGAGAGGAGCCCAGTAACCGGCACCCTTGAAGCAGTCCTGAAGCATGACCGGGATGCGCTTGTCGATAAGTGCGACACGCTTGAAGACACCATCGATGTAAGTCACGATCCAGTCGGCACCGCTCGTGGTGAGACCAGCGGCAGTACCAAAGCCAACGAGGTTCGTGTCGGAGGCCTCGTTGATTGGCGCAAGGGTGAAAGCGTTAGTGTGGCCGCTGGCGACAATGAAGGCAAGGATAGCGTCGACAGCAACGAAGCTGTAGTGAAGGTTCGTGGCGTTGTTGAACCAAGCGTCATGTCCAAGGGCCTCACCGATGTCGAGGCTGTTCACACCACCGGGGAGGGAGTGCAGGCCGATGATGCAGTGCATGTTGTACTTAGTGATGGCATAGTTGGTAATGGTCTGGAGGTGGGCTTGCTGAGTACCGGTGTACAGCTGGGAACCTGGGACCTTGACCCAAGCGGCATAAGTGGTCGGGATGCGCAGGGTGTTGACACCAACGGCCGCAAGCTGATCAATGGTCGACGTGTTCAAGAACGAAGTGTAACGAGCCTCAAGCACCGGACCGCACTGGCTGCCGAGCGTCTCACAGAACGTCCACTCGTCGTTGGCGTCAGGGGCATACTGGTCCCACCAGATCGGGTCATGCGTCTTCTCCTTCTCCAACCAGCCACCCAAATTGGCACCGTTGGACTTGTAGGTCTTCCAGTTGATGAAGTTGCTTCCGGTGACGTGAGGCCAGGAGATCGTAGGAGAGTAGCGCTGGCTGCTGGTCGTGGTCGACGTTACAGGAGTCGGGCACATGGCCGAGTACGGGATAGTGTTGGTTCCAGCAGCCGTGGCATTGTTGACCAGGGTGACACCAACCGAAGACAGAACGGAGGATAGCGCATAGCTGGTGGCACTGGTGGCACCGCTGACACTGCTGACACTGCTGGCACTGCTGGTCGTGGCAGGCGAGCTGCTTGCGGTCGAGCCCGTAGAGGTTTTCGCCGTAGTAGAGGTTTTCGCCGTAGTAGTGGTTTTGGCCGTGGTGGCAGGAACAGCAGCGGCCGACGCTGCCAAAGCAGCGCCGACAATGGCGGCCTTGAAGAGCATCTTGATGGAAAGAATGTCGAGCAAAGATGGTCAGGGAATGACTGTGGCTAAACAACGCTCTGTATGAGTGTGAGTGATGAGTTGAAACAATCAGGTGCGGATGGTGAGCATACTTATACCGCTCATAACCATGCTTGCCTCATCTGGCGCGAACATGATCTGCTCATGGACATCGGTGTATTGCGATTCCAACCCATGCTACGGGAAGCTTCTCTTCGGTTAGCTTGCAGCTCATTCTACTGGCTTGGAAGGCACTTGTTAGCCTTCGCACCTAATTAGCTTCTAGCGCAGGCTTATTGTGACCTTCTAGAGCGAGCTAATAAACCATGCAGGAACTGCCGTAAAACAGATGATCGGTGTATCTACGGCGATGAGCGAGTTTGAGTTCGTCTTTCTCTGGTTGGTAGATCCTAGGTATGTAGGCGATCCTGGCAAGGGATGGATCCAGCATCGTATGGATACCAAGCCCTAACTTCGTTACCCAGAACGGGTGGCGAAATTTGATTTGGATGCAAGACCATGCGCACGTGGCCGCCAGAAGTTTCATGAAGGCGCCGCCTTGTGCCATGACAGCTTCTCAGCGTCTCAAGGCTGATGCGGCGATGCCTCTTCGTTGAGCAAGCCACCATGTCGCCATCTGGCCGTTATGGCTTCGGTAGACCTACTGACGAAAAGAGTGAGCCTTTTTCAACATCAAAGCTTAGATGCCCACAATGATCGCACTATCCACGGTTGAATTTGCGTAAAGGAGCAGGTCATGTGGAGATAGGAACCATCTTCGCTCGAAGCAACGCAGGACGCAGTTGTCCCCGATCGTGTTTGGGTGTTTCTTCGGCCGCGTGAGGCTAACCAAACCAAACGCTGCCGTGAAATCCCGTGGAGGTGGTTGACGGGAAGTGCCGCTTCCCTGCAGTAATTGAATACAGGGAAATTTAACCTTCGAGCGAGCGGGCGGGCGGGAACGCAAGCAACCTACAGAGTAGGGCTGCTCGGCTCCTTCGGTCGAGAATCTGCTTTGGACGTCAGACCGGAGAGACTTTACCTCACGCCACCCCTTTGTTGACAGTAGGATCGGCCGGCGATTGCATCGAAATACCCAACAGTATACTCCGGTCTCTGGGTCTCGATAGTAATGTGTCAAATCGACACTCTAAGTTCGAGATCCTTCTCCTGAGCACATCTGCCGAATCCGAACTCTGTCCGACTCGGTACATCCAGTGCACCGATATGCACCGGAGTTGCCTGCCCGGCATCGCAGAGGACCGCTATCCGATATGCATCACACTCTGCGATCAGCTCGATGCATTACCGGAGATCTACAGGACTCCTTCTATGGATCCGCTCAGGGATGAGCTACGATCAGTGCCAACAAGGTCAGACGTAGCGAAGCAGAGCTCAAAGCGCGAGGGTTGTCGCCAAGGTTCAATACCATTTGAGCATGTTCTAATCAGTATAACGAGAAGATCATCGTCGCGTCGGCAATTGAGACCTCAATAATTGGCGTAGCCGGGCTGCCTGAGAGCAACACGATCAAATCCTCCGCAAAGTGAACGAGCCCAATGTTGTTGCTGTGATGCTTCGAAGCAGCGGAAGGCGTACCTCGTTCAGAACGTGTGAGGCCTTGCTAACGACATTCAGAGCAAGCCAAGGACAATTGCGCGCGACTCTGCACGACTCCGATTTTCTGATCAGGCTGGCGAGCCCTATGGCTTGCTAGAGCTATGCAATACCAAAAGTCAGGAATGCGCTTACAAGCAACCCACCAAGCACGTAGTTGGGTGAGCGAACAGAGGAAATTTCGCGAAGGTCAGCGTGATCACGGTCGCGGTGCGCACATCGCGTAGCCTGGGGGTCAATGTCGTGATTGAGTGATACTCTCTGTCGAAGCATCGATCCATGGATGACCGGTTACAGTGACCCAAGAAACACCGCAGGCACGCTAATGGTGCTATGGGGTTCGGTAGATCCTATACAGGGGACGTACAAACTTCTGTGGTAGCTCCGTGCCCGCGGTAGGCTCTCGACCGTATCACTACGGTCTGAAACTGATGTACCGCACAGCAACCCGCAGAACAGCAAAAGCTTGAGGTCTAGCGCAGTTAGCAGAAAGGTTTGTATCTGGTGGAGTGTGCTCCACAGTGATCAGAACGAAACAATCGGTTTCGTTCTGCTGGGTCTCAGTGGCGGTCCTAGCGCGAAGTGCATGTGGAAACATATGCTGTCAGAATGTGCTCAAAGCACATTCGAAGGTTCTAAGTCGTCTTGATGTTTGTGCACCATCAATGATCACGCTTTTTGCTCGAGTCTCGACCCCGCGTGTGTTCGCGTCCACTTATATCTCAAGCTCGGCCAAACGGAGATCCTGATGATTGTTTGCCAAGCGGCCACCGGGCTCACTCCGTATCTCAAAACTGGGTGGTGTGCCTCTATTGCGTGATGGCTCGAGTAATGGGCGCCTCGTTGTTGCCAACTCTGATCCATATACCGTCTTCTATGACCCTACGACTCGTGTGCAGCTTGAGCTGGTCCTGATACATGTCCTCCAATGCAGTAGACAATTAGAGGGATCAGATCATGGCGCAGAAGAATCGTACCCCGAATTTGCCATTCTTACATCCAAGCTAGCATTTCCGGACTCTGCGGAACCATTTCATCATCACCATCATCATCATCGTCAAGACCTCATCATAGGACCGTCAGGCTCTGAACGACTACGTAGAAGTTCATAGCATGTTAACCTGCGTGAGTCTAGCTCTTCCAAGGCAGTCTGCTTCCACAAACATTTCGTGCCCAAGTTCGAGCGGCTTAACAACGAGACCTTGATATGGCATAGCGGCTAGCTGCCCGCGAACAATCCAGGTGAGCCATCTTTCTACTCAGCGAACCCGTGCCGGCTTCTGATGGAGGAGATGTTGATCCCTTCGGACATCCGTATTAGACGCCTAGTGCCGAGACTGGCTATGCCTTGATACCTGTAAGATTGAGTCCTTGTCCTGAGACCGGCAAACTGCATTAGAATACTAGAACAGGGGCTTCCAAGGTGTTCCAGTGATGCCATGTCTGGATTTGCCACTTCACATATGCATAGCCGCTGCAAAGCGCCCCGTGTGGATGCCTCGAAGGTGTCTCTGTCCACGTGCTAAGTATTTTGCGCCGTATCTCATGTACGAAATTGGGGGGATGAAGTGCATTGAGGTACAACAGGTCTGGACACCGGCCTTGGCGTGGCTGAAGCAGCGGAGGCTTCCGTGCGTGGCTGGTGCCAATGTTTCTCGAAACCATTGGCCTAGAACTCCAGATTAGTTGCAGGAGGTCAATGGCCTCTCCGCTGGTGGACGAAGGCGTAAGTATCACCCGGTTAGAGCAAAGAGACCTCATCAAGCTGATAAGCTCATAGGTCTTCGCCCAGCTACGAAACCCGGTTGACCCCAAAGTCCAGGAGCAGCGAGAGAGGGAGCTCAATGAGCGGATACACGCCCAGTATGAAAAGGGCCAGACCCGGCAGGCTGAGCTGGTATGTTCAAGTCTACATTTGTAGACTGGCTGTGGCGCTGATGAGAGAGCTAGATTGGCGAAAACTCCACCAAACCCGTCGCCATCTCATCCGTCCGCGTCCTCGGTACAACTCACACCCGGCATGGCTTCCTCGAGCGCATCTTTCACCCTATACTCTCGCACAACCGGCCGGACCAGCCTACCTACACACTCCAAGAAGCACTGCAGGAGCTGGGCGGTGCGGTCGACAAGCTGAATCGGCTGGACATCTTCCAGCAGCCTATCTCGACTTACATCGATTCGCCAGACCAGACCGATGCTTCTACCACCCTAACAGACCATGCTGTCTTCATCAGTGCGAGAGAGCGAGGAAGGTATACGATCAAGACGGGTACCGAGGCGGGCACGGCGGAGGGCAGCGCGTACGTGAACGCGCAGCTGCGCAACATACTCGGTGGAGCGGAGAGCTTGAACGCGCATGCTAGTCTAGGAACCAGGACAAGGAGTGCGTACAGCGCCAACTTCTCTACGCCAATTCTGTCAAATCCGGACCTGAGATGGGAGATCGGCGGCTTGGCGAGCAGTACGCTCAAGCACTGGGCTTCCCATGAAGAAGTGCTGAAAGGTGGCAACACGCGCCTAGTATGGCAAACGGCTCCGAGAAGTAGGCACGAGTTCACGTATCAAGGTCTGTGGCGGCAGGTCACCGGACTAGCGGAGAAGGCAAGCCCCAGTGTAAGGGCAGATGCAGGCGATAGCTTCAAGTCCAGCCTACAGCATACGTGGACCAAAGATACGCGAGATGTATCTATGCTGCCAAGCAGAGGGTACCTTCTCAAGACCGTTTCAGAGATAGCGGGTCTGGGTCCGCTGAAGGGTGATGTGGCGTTCGGTAAGCTTGAGATGGAGTCACAAGCCGCGGTACCTATACCCATTCCCGGTGTCAAAGGCGACAGCGGCGTCACATTCACCGCCGGTCTGAGGGGCGGTCTGCTCTACCCGCTCGCGCTCCCAGGCCAGCAAGAACCGGCGCACAGCAGAATCAACGATCGCTTCCAGCTCGGTGGGCCTACCGACGTGCGTGGATTCCGCCTCTCAGGTCTTGGACCACGTGACGGTCAGGACGCAGTAGGTGGCGATCTCTATGCTGCTGGTGGCGCATCGCTTCTCGTACCTCTACCTCGTGTCGGCAAAGACACGCCATTGAGGTTCCAAGCATTCATCAACGGCGGCCGCCTAGTCGCACTGAGGGACTCACGGACGTCAGACCCGGAGAGAGTGAGTCCGAACAGCTCAATGGACGCGACTGGCAGCGTCGCGTCGACAATGTCTGCACTGATACAGGAGCTGCCCAGCTGCGCGGCAGGTGTTGGACTTGTATACGCTCATCCAGCCGCACGCTTCGAGCTGAACTTCAGCCTTCCTCTCGTCATCAGGAAAGGCGAGGAGGGAAGAAAGGGCTTCAGTTTCGGTGTTGGCATTGACTTCTTGTAAACGTAGTGTGTAGTGTACATATTGGAGCCCGCTCCATCCAAGTAACCAATACTATTACAGTACACGTCTTTTGTAGGTGCTCGTGTCTCTCAAGACCATTAGCTGATCATCAGGCTCGCCACTTCATCTCGGCATCCATCGTTACTCGACATGACGATCGCAGATGTCCTTTATTAGAGACGACCAGATGATCGCTATGCTCGCCATGCCACCTCCAAGATGACGCCCTTCACTGCCTAGTACGGCGCGTTTGCCACAGCATGGACGTATGTAGGCGTACAGCTCGAAGCGTTGCCTTTCCAATAGATCTGCTGAATGTTAGCCTACGCCACGTAAATGCGCAGTCTGGACGGCAGTACATACCAACTGCGCTGACAGAGCACCATCACAGATCGTCCATCCCTCCTCCTGCCCATTGACCGTCAAAAGATACCCATTCTTCAACGCCAGGTTCCCAGCTGGCTCCACAGCGGGAGAAAGCTGCAGCTCCTGCCCTGCCGTCACGGTGCCAGTGGTGTTGTACACGTAGTTTCCTACACCTTCAGGTCCTACTGCGGCGGTGTGTAAGTCACCGTTTGTGATGTTAAAGCGCGGTAGGCTGCCGTAGCCGGGTGCGATGAGGCGCAAAAGGTAGTTCTTCTGGTCGTAGGGGTCGAAGAGGGAGGTTGCGGAGACGTTGGCGAGGGTGCTGGGGTTGGCTGTTGAGGGGCATTGGGTGGTTGTTACGAGGAGGAAGTCAGAGAGGGGTGTTGCGGCTCGTGGGTAGGGAGATGCTGTGGTTAAGCTGAAGGTTGCGGCGAACGCTGTGAGGAGGGTTGATACATGCATGTTGGCTTTGCGACTGTGATTGCGGATTAAGCCTAAGCAGTATGGAGAATGCTTGATAAACGAGAAATGATAGAGGAGTGCAAGGAGAGCAACAGGAGAGGCTTTTGCAGGCTTCGATCGTGTTCGGTGAGTACGCAAGACCACCCTTCTTGCTCCACCAACCAAACGCCCTCGCAGCTTCGCGACGTAGATCCCTACCTGTTCCTGCGCAAGAGCGGAATGTCTGCTTGGCTGTGTCTCGTGTACAGTGCAGTAGCTGGCCTGCTTATGTTACCGCTGCAATGCAATAGACCCACTGACGAGTGCAGTATTGGCGCAAGAAGAAGGTGCGAGAATACTCATGTCCCGGTGTCAGATTGCTGTGAGACAACAGAAGACGTTGTACGTCCCTCACGTACATTCGAAATAGCGCCGTTGCGCCACACCGACCTGCTGCCAAGCGGATCGCCAGGGGCTTCTCGCGTCACCTGCCTTCCGTCTCTCCCGACTATATCTTTGTTCAACTCCATGCCGTAGCGTAGCGTCCCATCTCCCTCTAGTACTTGAGGACACTCCTCACACCTTGGGCTTGTGCCATTCTCGGAGTCCTGAGATGTGCAGGCTACCCTGAAGTCAACTGACCGGACGCGCTCCTAACGAGCCTCAGCCTCTTGAGCGTCTATCAGCAGCCCCGAGATACCTCCCCAGCGTCTCTCGCGTCTGCTTAACGGATCCGTTATTGTTGAGGACCAAGTCAGCAACCTCCTTGACACAACCTGTTCGGCGTTGCTCCTTCGTTCTTTCCTTTTCTGCCAGGATGTTCAAAGCATCGCATGACCTCTCCTTCCGGACCGCAAGCTCGACATCGATATATACAATCTGCAGCGTATCGCCGAGTATCTTCTTCAGCCATATGATCGATTCGAAGCGATGCACACTTTCGATGGTGAGATATCTTACGTAACAATGCACGTAAGCATACGCATGCAGCTCTGCGCAAAGAGCAAACGCCTGGTCTTTCTCTGAGAGGGTGTAGATGTCTCTTCCGAGCCGACTGCTCGCTACCTCCAGGAAGTATCATTCTTGAGACGATGAGCGGCCGAGCCGTAATGGGACGAAATGAGAGCCGCTACAGTGCTTTTGCCACACTCTGACAGGCCGCCGACTGCGTATATCTTCCGAACGGTGGACATCAGAGGCGCGAACACTTTTGGCAAGGCGTATGCAGCAACGATCCTCCGTACATTATCCTGGATCTTGCGGTGCGATTCATCGCCTTCCTCGATCAAAATATGGTGATATCGACCGAATCCTTGCTGTCGTGCGATTCTCTGGTGGAGTAGCGTCTGATAGGTTCTATACCTTTCGTCGACTGGAGCCGTCTCTCTGGCCAACCCAATTCTTAGAGCTTCTGCTGGATCGCTGTGCTGCTTCAACAAAATGCCGACATCTTCTCGCGGAACTTCACTGATCTGCTGATCTAAGCAAGCTAGGAAGACACTTCGCGCTTTAGTGAGATCGCGATGCTGACTCTTCACAGCAATAGTTGCGACTGCGACAGCTTTGAACATCACCGTACCTCGATCGAAGATGGCGACCTGTGCGTTTTTTCGTGCTTGCGCATGAGCATGCCTTTGCGCAAGCGCGTGGAAGATTACTGAGACGAGTTCCTTGTCCGGACAACTCCACCACCACTCTTTTAGCTGCCGGACTTCACCAGATTCCCAAGTGTCTCGTCGTATTCATGGAGCGATCTAATGAGAGCGACGCTCCGGTGAAATGGCAAGAGCGCTATCTGAGTGGTCTTGCCAGCGTTGTCTGCGCCATTGATGGAGATTGTCAGCACCATCTTGGCTGCGTTGATGATCTTGAGACAATTCACGTCCGGGAGAGTGTGCCTCCTTGCCATTGGCGTCAAGCCCGATCTGGGACATACAATGAGTCTGTTTTGACTCGATTTTGCAATGCCTTTGTTACCGCCGCATGTAGGCATGGCAGCCTAGCCAGCCGATCTTTGTCTTGTATGGCACTCGAGAGCCATGTGGATGCAGCGCTTGATGGTCGCGAGTGCAACTGGAGACTGTATTACCACATCGGCAGGCACAACATATCGAACACGTGTGACACAGAACAAAGATGGCGGTTGAGGCCCTGCCCGCCTTTCTGCAGCTCTAACGGCGATTGCTGAGCGCTTTCTCGAAGTAGACGATGCTCTTCTCAAAGATATTGGCGTTGTTGCAGTCATCGCAGGTGGCAGTCTGGTGTACGATCATGCAGTCAATGGCACTACGCGCCTTGCTCGAGACTTCGATGGAGCTATACTGGTACGCTCGGTCGGCGACCTCGCCATAGCTGTTAATCACAAACGCCCAGTTTTGAAACGACTGCTTGCCATAAACAGGGTAGAATGTCCTAACAGGCCAGTACCCGCAGTGGGAAGCCCTGGCTGGGAGCAGATCGATGGTGTTCGTTTCGCCGGGTTCACAGAAAGCGGTCTGAAGAAGTCTGTGAAGATCATTGCTGCCGAGCATTTTCTGGGCAGCCGGCGATGCATAACCCTCCTATCATACAAGGACCGCAGAGTATATGAGGGTCTTGCCATGACCGGCGAAAACGCTTACCAGCTTCAGCAAGCAACGAAGTTGTCATCCGGTCTTACCATTTTGCATGATCCTTGGACATTCGAAGGCATAAGCCGATCCTACCGTCAACAATAGCTCGCATTTGGGGTCACTGCAGATCTTTGCTCACAGGAGCGTGGTTGTTTGGCGACGATGTGGGTGAATCTGTTCGGAAAGCTCTGATCGACTATGCGTCGTCACAAAGTGGCCTTCTGCGCCCTCTTGTCTTTGTTAGAAGCAAGAGGTTCAGTCTTGGCTACAAACTCTGGCTTGAGGCGCAACTTAAGTTCCAGCTGTGGTCGCCGTCAGTTGATGAGACGCCTCAGAACAGCACTAGACGCAGTGGCTGCAGTGTGGTCTTCGGCCGCCTGAAGACTGGCCGGCGACTTGCTGTTGGATAGCAGCCTGGGACTGTCAGCAGTCTCTCGAACCAACTCGTCTTTCGCGAAAGTAAGGACCGGCAACTGGACTATGAAATGATTCCAGTCGTCCAGTCTCCATTTTCCAACAACTCAGCGAACAACATTATTGCTGTTCATGCCTCTGGTGAGCCGAGAAAAGTCCAAGACCTCGTAGTCTTTAGCAAAGAAGCCGTAAGCTCACAGCAACTCTCGGAATGTCAGGGAGCACTTCACGCTGCGCGCTACTTCCCCTTGATCCAACAGCCCCTGGCCGAAAGCGGGAGACTTTTATACCCGTACTTCGAAGGTATAAGCGAAGCCGAAGCTCAGCTAAACTACGCAAAGACAGGTGACAGCTACTGGCTTGAGATGGTCATGGACGTCGAGATGAGGAAGGCAGGGGACATTCTGAATGCCTACAGATGGTCTTTCCGCCCTGCTCTTGCCTCTGGCAATGCAGCTGTAGACTGGGAGATACACCGCTTCTTCCATCATCGGCTTAGAGATGTCACCAGGCTGCGTCAGTTCTACGATGCTGGACTGCATGTAGCAGGTCGATCTGTGTCACTGAATGAGCTCATGATGCTTCCAATCAGCATTAATGGTTACGACCATCCTTGTTTGTTTGAAATACACTCCCGCGCAGAAAGCCTGCTGGATCCGGCGAGGTTTGCCAACCAGCCAGTAGCTTTCGGACTCGGAGATGCTCACGGAGGAAACATTATGATCGAAGAGAAACCGCAGAAGAACGCTGCGAGGAGGGTGCTTCACATTGATGATGAAGCTAGCGGCTATCACTCCCCTATTCTGGACCTCGCGAAGCCGTTCTACAACGACATCTTCTTTGGGGCTCTCTACGCGGACTGCGTTACGGACGCGCCAAAGGTTGAAGCTGGCATTGAAGATGGTATTTTGAAGCTGAAATACATCGGTGTTGAAAGAACGCTATCCAAGGCTGTCCTGGAGATCACACGGCGGTATCTGATTGAGCCTCTGCTGCTCCACGCTCCAGAGACGAGCGTTGATGTGAAAGCAGGAATCGAGACGCTTGCCAGCGCGCTCTTCGCATGCGCTGTCCTTACAAGGAACTTTGATGAGAGGTCTGATGCGTTCTTGGTAAACTTATGCCATGGCGTGTTGCTCTCACAGGTGAAGACGTTGGATGAGCTCTGGACGACAGCCCAACACTTGTTGAGTGCATGCTGAGTCAAGAGCGTGTTCGCTAATGGTTGCCTGCCTTTGCCAAAGGTCGCTAGTGTATTGCCGTAGCGTTGAGTATCTCGATAGCTTTGCGAACGATGTCGCGATCCACTTCGAATGTGAGTCTGCTAACAGCCTCCTCGAAGCTGACTAGTTCGGCACTGAACTGTTCTTCACCGTCCCGAAACTCGTGCCCTTCGTCAATGGCAGCGATGTACCACCAAATGATCTTCAGATTCTTCTCGCCTTCTAGCTGACGACACGTCACCGTGAAAGGTTCACATGCATTGTCATGGGTACGCGGCTCATCCGGGTAGTGGCCAATCTCGAGTGCCGGCGGAGCGCGTGTGCTCATGGTGAGAGGGAGAAGGCGACATCGGTAGCCTGTTTCTTCAGCTATCTCCCGAAGAGCTGTGGCTTGACGAGTCTCGCCGACGTTGCGTCGCCCTTTCGCAAGCAGCCACTCATTACGTTTCAGATGATGAACGAGGCAGATTTCTCTTGTCGTGACTTTAACAAGCACAGCGCCAGCACTCTCTACGAATTGCTCGGCTGTGTATTGCGTGGTCTGAAACGGTGATGTTGCCATGATTGTAATGGTGGTTATCTAAAAGCTACGGGAACATGAGGAAAGTGAAAGAAAAGTTGTTTTAGCAAAGGAGTTATATATCTCGGTAGACGCCCCTGGCTTGTTTCGTGTACCTTGCGGTGTAAACACACAAACACACTACCAACTGCACAGAGAAACAGCTTATGTCTCTAACTTTCTACACAGACTCGTTCTGCTCAGCCATAGGTATCCAGAAGATGCGTAGCGCCTCAGATAACACCACTCGATCAAGCTCGTACGTCAGCCTCCCGGCCGTTTTATCAAGATCAGACATTTCCGCCCTATATCCCTCTCTACCTTGCTCCTTCTGCTTCGACTTATTGACCTGAGCCAGATACCACCAAGTAAATTTCACATTCTGCTGATCTGGATACCGAAGCTGGACCATGAACGGTTGACCGATTGCGTGATCATCGAATACCCCTTCTGGACGCTCGCCTACAGCGGGAGGTGCACGAGTCCGCATTTTGACAGACAGATGGTAGCATGGGTAGCCGGACTGCTCTGTTGCCTCGTGTAGTGCAGTTTGAGTGATGGGTTCCTTGGCGTGCCGGCGGCCAACGGGGAGTAGCCATTCGGCTTTGCCACCAGGTTGGACAAGGCAAACATGGCGGGTTGAACGCTCGATGAGTACTTTCGGCGGAGTGGGCGGCAGTGTATTGCTCGGTTATGCATGAAGACTCGGCCATCGCTGTAGGCTCGCTGGATTCCTATTCCTGCTATGACTGCTGTGGGGATACTGAGTACGACGTAGGAAGCTTATACATGACCCTGCCGCATGTTTGCTATGACTTTTGTCCATACTTCCCATGCAAGAGCACTTACTGTGCCATTTGTGACCGAGCTAGAAGTGGCTCAGCTCTACGACCTTCCACACAAACTCCCCATACTTGACTTCACCGTCCATCTTCAATGTCCCCTCCTCAGTCGCCACACCACAAGGCAGCCAGAAGTCCCCGATCCTTACCGCTCGCTTCCAACCTTCTTCCTTACCCTTCCAATCCCACCGCTCAAGGCTGAACCTATGCCCTATCCTCAGCACACCCTGACAAAACTGGCCAACCCTCACCACCATACCCTTCGCCTTGTGCGCGTTATCCTCTAACATCAGCACTACGCACGCTTTCACCTCATCCCTATCTTCGTGAATTGTCGCTACAGGGTCTAGGTCGCGCCACATCTCTTGGTAGTCCGTGAGTTTGCCGGTGGAGGGATTGACCATACTACCTTTCTCCAGCGTGCGGCCATCGGGTTGCGGATACATATCACCTTCATCCTTCACCCCACCCGTATCTGACACGCGACTGTCCACCCAGTGACGCCATGTTGAGTGCACGACTTTTTTGCCGTCTTGAGATTGACGGAACTCTGATGATGAGGTGCCTGCAAAGGCCCAGTCGAGTCTTGATGAGGGTAGCACGTCTAACGTCGGTCAGCGATCAGTCAATCTTGTACATCAAATGAGGTCCAGTGACATACCTTCACTCTCTTCTCTCACGTTACTACCCTCTCCATGCCGCAAGATACGAACGTCGACGAATCGGTTCTCGGCTGACGTGAGTACAAGCGTAGATGTCGGCTCGCTTTCGCGTTCGGGTAGCCAACGTATGTACTCGCGAGCGGCTATGCTAGGCGCCATCTTGCACGATCCAGGAGGTGACCGTACGTGTTGCGGAAGACAGAATTTTCAATTGGCAAGCACTGAAGACGAGATTTTGTCGTGCAATGATCAGGCGGGGTAAAGAAGTTCCAGGTGAAGTGATGTTCATCTAGAGTGGCGCACGGACTTTTATTGTGTAACATCTACAGGTTGTTGATTATATACATATAGATTACTCTTTACATTTCACAGCGTCACGTCGGCGACCGGCATGTACGCTACTGATAGAACCGCTTCTACAAAGTCCTAGCAGTATCAGCCCGCCTTCACAACTAGTCAAACGTCAAACCGATCTTGCTCTCCCCAGCCAGCCCAGCCACCATAGCCGCCGATATCTCCGGCACTGGCGGCACGCTTGTATCGAACGGGTCCGCCTCGTACTCAAGCGCCGCCGGGGTTGGTGGAACCATACTCAACTTATGCGCTTCGAAGTTGAACCCACCACCTGGCGGCATCGAAGTCGGACACCCGTTGCTAACGCTGCTCCGAACGTAGCTAGGTGTACGGTAGACCGGCTGCGCGTTCATCGAGCTGACCGAGCTGTTGCGGTGCCAGTTTGCGAAGTTGGAGTTAGCGGCGGAGGCGGTGGACGCGAGACTAGATTGTCGGGAGTGCGTAGGTGACGGGCCAGTGTTAGCGCTGCCAGTGAAGGCAGTAGAGAGGCGGCGGAAAACTGCGCCGCTTGCTGATGCGATGGAGGCGGAACGTGTTGAGTGGGTTTGGGGAGTTTGTGGGTTTGAAGGATCCATGAGGGAGTAGACGCCCTTGAGGCCGGTGATTGAGCAGATGACGGATGCCTTGACGGTGTTCCAGCTCTCTTCGAGTCGAATGAAATCGTCCATCTTAAAGTCCAAGCTGTCCATCTCACGGAGCGCGATCTCCATTGTGTCGGCTACGATCGTGG
>Ga0058704_10000893_pt1 | contig 14520 bp, 13 predicted proteins | sample AgamicMgSfe_FD_71363 | JGI IMG/M metagenome (GOLD analysis project Ga0058704, IMG submission 71363) | Agave microbial communities from Guanajuato, Mexico - Mg.Sf.e | ecosystem: Host-associated > Plants > Phyllosphere > Phylloplane/Leaf | place: Guanajuato, Mexico | collected 2012-05-30
ATCTGTTGCATCTTGCGCACTTTTGCTTGCTCATCCGCGCCTTGCATGACCGTTGGCAATGACTGGAGCCAGTCGTGCATCGTACTCTGTAAGAGGCTCGCGAGCGAAGGGTCGGCCTTGACGAGCATCTCGAGCCGGATGTTGACGGTACCATTGCGGTCGAGATCGGCGGCAGACAACGTGAGCAGCGTCTCCAAAGCCAGCGAAGAGCAATTAGCGAGGCTCTTTTGGCAACGCTGAAGCAGCATTATGCACAGCCCTCCGAGCGCATCCTTAACATCGTCCCGACTGTGCTCCCTCAACCGCATGATGGAAGTCAATGTCGGTTTCAGCTGCGTAGCTGCGTTTGCCTTCCATTTCGCGTCAATGATGCTATTGGCAGACTTGCCCGCCTTCTCCACTACTGGAAGCGGAGGGTCATCGCTCAGCGTGGCCCGTAGCAACATGCTCAAAATTTTCAGACAGCCAATGAGCACCAGATGATTTCGTCTTTGCATCGTACTCGGCGTCAACACCTTCGTAAGCTTCGACACAATACCCGGCAAAAAGCTCGCACAGATTTCCTTATCCGCCACATGCTCCACCAGTGCGTGAAGTGCGTTCGTAGCAGCAACTTGCGTCTCGACAGCCTTCGAGTCACCGATACCGTCCAAAACAACACTAATCGTCTGGCCCAACTGCGGGAAATTGGCCTCGCCGGTAAAGAAAGCCTTACACTCTGACGATCCTCCCGTGACAGCGAAGACGTGGTCCAAGCACGAAAATGCCGCAGTTTGAAGCTCCTCACTCGCCTCTCTGAAGGCGAAATCTTTCGGTTTCTTCTCCGCCATCAATGTGCAGAGAATGACGATCTGCGCCGCAAGTTGGGCCTGGATTTGGCTGTGCCATCCATGTTCGATGAGAATGGCGATGCATTGTAAGCTCAGCTCCAGACATGGCAACGAGATCTTCTGGCTGAGTTTGAGGATCTGGGAGAGAGGGAAGAAGACGTAGTCTGCTAGCTTCGGGTCGAGGCTGTTTGGCCTGCTGGTGACATTGTGCAGTATGAGCTGAAGTGGTTGTAGATGTTCAATGACTTCCAATGAGTTGGCTTTTGGTCTGTTCAAAGCCAGTGCCGCTTGACTCAAGGCGACGCATTGTGGCTTGAGTTGTTGGAAGATCTGGTTTCTGCCTTCGATGGTCGGGCCAAGGAGAGGCATGGCTGTAGGCTATCGCATCGTGTCCTGTAGCTGCACATACGCGGTGGTAGACTCTAGGCTCGCTGTGTGTGTTTTATGTGATCATGGAAATCATAGTTGGGCAGATCTGGGTGTTGGCAAATATGGCGAAGTGAGAAGACATATCGTAGCCTCAGGCGGGCCTCGGCTTCGGCAGCCGACGAACCCTGATGACATGCATCCACGGTTCAGCCTCCCCTCGCTCCCACGTTGGGCGGAGGTAACTCTGGACTTAAGCCTGCCTTCCCGCATATACTAGCTGCCCTCGGTCACAGCAAGAAGGCAGCAGAGATAGCAAGGCTTCAGCATGGCGCCTAATGGCACGACGAGTCGCAAGAGTAGGTCTACTACCCCCGTCATTCCTGCCGCGCGTGCCTCATCTAACAATCATACTTACAGCGCCTGCCGCTATGTCGAAGCCAGCTAAGAACGAAGACAGCAGTGTCGGTTTAGAGAACTTGTTTGACGACTTCAATGATTCGTCACCGAAGCTGAAGGAAGATGTCAAGGAGAACCTGCCGGTGCTGGAGAAGCCAGGCAGCTGGGAGAGCAAGGTTGTGAGAGGAGGTAGGTGACTGCCGCCGTCCGAGACATGCATACAGACCGCTCTTCCAACCATTCACCTCAAGCGACGGCTACTAACACTAGATAGGCACGAACAAAGACGCCGACCGACCAACACCTTCAATGAACAAGATTCCCTCTGCCCTCGCCCGCGCCTTCCCAAACGGCAAGCTCATGGCCGATAAACCCAACGTCCTACGATGCAACCACTGCAAGCGACCTGTCCTCAAGCATGCCATGGCCGCCCATATCGAGCGCTGCCTGAACAAGAAGCAGGAGAAGCAGCGCAAGAAGAAGGAGGCTAAGGACGCGCGAGACGCTGCAGCGCGCAAAGAGAAGAGCGCACCAGGCGACAGCGACGACGAGGATGAGGATGGGTCGAAGAAGACGTCCGCCGCTGGCAAAGGCGGGCTGACAGCGAGCAAGAAGCGCAAAGCGGTCGATGAGAACGAAGAAGCTGCTCCGACGAAGAAGAAGAAAAAGAAGGATGCTGCTGATAAAGCTAAGGTACCTAAGGCTAAGGCTCCGGTGGATGTGGAGAAGCAGTGTGGTGTCGAGCTTCCTCAAGGCGGGCAGTGTGCACGGTCTCTGACATGCAAGAGCCATAGTATGGGTGCTAAGCGTGCGGTTCCTGGGAGAAGCGCGCCGTATGATAAGTTGTTGATGGAGTACCAGCGCAAGAACCAGGCGAAGCTACAGAAGGCCGCTTTTGATGCAAATGCGCCGGCTAATATGGACGACGAGCTGGCGACAGGGCCTATTGACAGTGAGGAGGAGAAAGAGGCGGTTATGGCTGCTATTGCACGATCGTGGGGTGGACGACCGATATACGAACCGCAACCCGTACCGCTACGGAAGAAGTACGAGTACAACCGGATCAAGGGCATGCTTGGATCTGCGCTCGGTGGACGCAACGGCGGCGGTGGAGGAGGGTTGTTCGGTGGCGGAGGCGGAGGAAGCTTCTTTGGGCCTGCAGCTGCGCCTGCGCAGCCGGCTGTGGAGGCGGATGGCATTGTGCATGCGAGGAAGGGTAGCGTGAACCCGGGTGCGAGGAGTATGATGGTGCCGGCCGCGAGTCGTAAGACGAGTATTGCTACATGAGCTGTCCTAGGCACTTCAGGCACGTTTGAGTGCAGCGTGCTAATGCGTGCTGTGGTATAGATGAGCAGCAGCCATCTAGTCCGACGCATGTACTGGAGAATAACCAGCGAACGTCGTGTTCTACGAGCAGGACCTCGGAGACAGCGAGACGGCAACAGCAGCAGGTCACGGAATCTTCTCCAACACCTCTCGCTCCAATGCAGCTACTAAACGGCAAGATGGCGACTCCACTCTGCAGCACGAACACTGGAAAAGTAACACAACCACAGCAACAAGACATGCATTCTTCACCAACATCTGCCGCGACACCACGTCCGCTGAAGCGCAAGGCGTGCCTCCGTGCTCGACCAGGTTTTCGAAGAGAGCGCGACAGCAGCAGAAAGAAACAGGCGATTCTCACGGCACTACGACTCCACACAACAGACCTAGAACACGACCACGCATCATCCCAGTAACAGCTACCCCCAAACGTTTACCGAAAGGTAACGTCGAAGCATCTAAAGAAGAGCTGCAAGCTCTGCGCTCCAAGCAGAGCATGTTCTCTCGCGAGGAGATGGAAGCTCTGCAAGCCAAAGAGAATGTTTCTCCCAGTTCTAACGAGTCGTCATCTGCGAGTTCTGAGGCTCCGACCAGTATGCTGAAGCGTTCAAGCAAGCAGTTGGGAAGCGTGGGGGCGAAGAGACAGAGACAGGTGGAGGAAGGGCAGTCGTCGCCAACGAAGTCTGCAATGCCATCGATGAGGCGGGCTTTGCAGACTTTGCCAAACGGTATGAGTTATTGCGAGCGGGGAGAAGATGGACATACAGGGAGTCCGCATGGCGTTTGACTTGTTATCGTGATACCCCTGGGACTGATTGGCAGCGATGGCTTGCTATTATGGCTATTATTCAGTACGTCAAAGAAGAGCGTGTGGTTTCGAGGCGGTTTGCAAGCGCTAATATTTCTCTCTCTCTCCATCCTCTTGCTTCGATGCAGTCGTAGCAGAATAGCTCGCACGTTTGTCAGTTGTCGTCCATGATTCCACGTTTGAACGTTGAGCTTATTCGTTGTGCCGTAGATGGACAGGGATGTGGATCCTCCAGCTGGTAGGTGGGCGGTGCAGCTCTGCCTCATGTCCCTTTTTGGCAGCTCTGCCTCCTCCTGCAATCTACACATTGGGGCCAAAACAACACATGAGCGGCTATACAAAGCTTCAGTCGGCCCAGATGCCCACTTGAGGTAGTAGGTACCATTGTTCAATCTACGTCCCGATCTGGTCTTCGAAGAGAGTATACACAAGGTGCCTACCTACCTACTTTCGTTCAAGATGTCATTCCCTCCACACTCGCCCTGCTTCATTCTCTTAACGACTCTCTTGTCTTCTCTGCAGCTTAGCGATGCATACCCTCTCCATAACAAGCAGGAGACCCTCATAACGGACCCGACGGAGCCAAAAGCCGTGACATGCGACCCAGTCTCCACCTACACTACCGAAGGGTTCCTAGCCAACACGCTCCCGGACTACAGACGCGAGATCCACGACCACGCCCTCTTCTACATGCGCGGCACATCTCGCACTGCGCGCGACCTCGCCGAGCAGTCTGATGGCGAGTACATTACCATATGGGAGGTCTGGCCGTGCTGGTTGTACGATGATAGGCGTAAGGAGAGTAACAGGCTGAGGTGTATACATGGCAACGATGACAAGAGGACGATGTTTTATGAGAACATGAGCAGAGCTTTTGCTAGGATGGCGAGGAAGAGCGCAACGATTATGCATGCGTTCGCGGATTATGAGACGGTGCCGCAGGATGGGATATGGGCGAGGGTGGAGCTGCCTGCTTTACAAGAGGCGACTGACGTCAATCAGGTGAGGTTACCAAACGTGCCATGTTAGGTGTACGGCCATTTCAACTGACTACAATGCAGCTTACGAAAGTCAACGAGGATGTCAGTACGTCCATGGTATATCAGGTCTCAAATGATACTTGGGAGACGGCCAAAGTGGCGATTCAGCGGGCTATTGACGAAGTGCGCGCCATCTTCCGGCTAGCGAAACTCAGGCAAGGTGATGACGCTGTTGCAGCGGCCTGCAGTATCTGGAGCTCCGTGAACGATGAATGGCTTGATTTACTTTGGTGAACACGGTGGCGGCATTTCCGGTGTGTCGAAGCGGCGCTCTTACCTTAAAGAAAAGGCCCCGATTCCCTTACAGTCTCCAACGCCCATCTCCTGTCTCGTCACCGACTTACAAGCATTCTTTACTGCTGTGCGCCCATCTCTCCACATTCGTGCCTCGACCGGCGCCAACGTATTCAAGGATGGCACCTCAGAGCGACACGTTGCAGACGGAGAAGGTGATCTCTACGACCCTGTTAAGTCGGCAGTGATGCTGATTTGTGTGCAGAAGCGTCACCTGCTGTCTCTCCCACCAGAACTCCGCAACCGGATCTGGCGCGAAGTCGTCATCGAGGACATCACGTTCGATGCCGCGAATATACACCCGAAGGCACCAGGTCTCGTACGAACCGGACGCCAAGCTCGTCGAGAGGCGATCGGGGTGTACTTCCTCGAGTGCGAACACTTCTTCCACATCGTCGACTACGACGGAGCATGGCGGGTACAGACGATCCATGAAGTGTGTTGTATAGTGGCTTCCGCTATAGACATAGGTGCTATAAGCAGACGGGACGTGACATCTTGCAGCACGTGTGAGACGACTGGTCTGCCAAATTGGGCCAACCTCGTGAACTGGGTGAGAGTCAATCATGCGGCAGGACTGGGTTTCCTGCCGCAATGCGAGTCAGGAGACTGGGTCAATGTGAAGGCTGGCGACAAGGTCATGACCGTGGCCATGTCCGTTGTGGAGGGCATGGAAGATGAGCCGTGGGAGAAGGTGGAGGGCATCCGTGAGGATGTGCATAGGGCCGTCGCTGCCCTGGATGCTGCGTGGGCTTGAACAAACAGCCTCGGAATAGTTGATCATGAGGTTAATCTGTATAATTTTCATGGCCCGCGGACATACCGCAGTCTTACTGGAGGTCTGATCTATGCACTAAATGCCACTTGAATACGGTGACAGACAGTCGCTCTTTCCGTCTCCGATGGACCCACTCAGAGGTGGCTTGCCGCGTCGCGTTCTTCTTTCGATGTTCAATAGCTGCTACCTTAGACACACAACTCCTCTCAATATCCACCTCAACTCACAAGTCGAACAAACTCCAACGCAACTGTATACCGAGATGGCAGATCAGAAAACCGCCCCATCCATGGAGATGGTGTGTTCGCGATGCCATTTCTTTTACAGTAGGCTGCAGCCAGGCTTGACCACGACTCAGAAAGGCCATCTACTGTCACTCCCGCCCGAGCTGCGTAATCGCATCTGGTCCTACCTTGTCATCGTAGAGACCACGTTCACCATTACCAACCAAGTCTTGCTTGTCCCAGGAATCCTCCGCACGTGCCGCCAGATCCGGAAAGAAGCACTGGGAATGTTCCTAGAGCTGAGCACATTCCGGGTGGGTGTTGATGACTGCGATAGGGCCTGGACGGACGACTGTCTAAGTACCGGCCTCAAGCCAGTCATCAGGTCCGCCCGTGCGGTAGGTATTGTGGATGTCAAGGATATCAAGATCAAGCAAATCTGTTATCGTTGGGTAATCTACGGAACGCCGAATTGGGCCAACCTTTTGAGGTGGATGAAGACTTGGCATGCGAACGGGAAGACGGGGTTCGGAGACGGGACTGAGGAAGACTCGCCCTTTTTTAAAGTGATTGTAGCGGCGACCAAAACAATTGCAGGGATGAAGGGAAAGCAGTGGAGTGAAGTGGAAGCAGTGCTGGAGGGGTGGCATGTTGTGCTTACGGCGATGGATTCAGAGTGGCAGTGAGGAAGTCCAGCATAGACGTCCGGTCAACGAGGAGTTTGTAAGTCCATCAAGAAGTTCACACTCTACCTAGGCAGTAGCATACGATACCCAAGCCAACAGCAAGACCATATTTGAGGCGGACAACGCGCCAAAGCCCTGCAGGCACTAACACTCCTTCCGCCTTGCACCAGCCATAGCCTTGGCGAGCTCGTACTCAATATCCATCTCCTCTCCGTCAAGCTGGGGCCGCCTCGCTTGACTCCGCCCAGGGAACCGATCCTGACAGTAACACTCGTCGTTCGCGCACTTGAGCACAACCGAGCTGTGGTCGGCATCAATAATAAACGGCGGGCTATAGAGAACCTGCAACTCTGCCGCTGTAAACACGGGCGGCGGGCCAATGCCCTCCAGACGCTGCGCCTCCTCATTGCTCAAGCGCTGCAAATGCTTCTTGAGCTCGAAGACACCCTCAAGCACATTCTCGTAGTACGTGGACATGTAGGCACCCTGACGATGCTGCTCACTGCCGTCCAGCTGCGGTCGGAGTTCCTTAAGTCGCTTTGATTCGAGACCGACTTTGATCATGCAACGCCTTTCTAGTGAGAGGTTGAAGTCGTAAGTATAGAGTTGCGTGAGATTTGTGGCGTTGAAGTGAGCAGGCAGGCCGTAGTCGGCTGGCGACATGACCTTGTGTCCCAGAATGAAGTCGATACATTCTGAGTTGCTGCGGACCTTGACATTGCATCGCGGGCAAATGCCAGTATGTTGAGGACCGTGCCATGCCTCAGACGGCAAATGTGCTGTCTGCACACCCTGACCGCTCGACGACCCACTACTTGGATTCGCAGCCACACTTCCGATGCTGCCGTACTGATCGTCAGAGGGCTGGAAGCCTGTGTCGGTGGATGAGATGGCAAGATCATTCTCGCCTGCGTCGAACCCTTCATCGTTCGTGAAGCCATCCTTCTTCGCTCTCTTTCTGGCTCGTGGGTTATGGAACATGGCATCCGGACGATGGCGCAATCCCTTGATGACCGTATTGGTCGCTGCACGCTCGGACGAAGCGGATTCTTGAGTCACAGGTCGCGCCTGACGAGGGATTTTGCGCCTACTTGTCTTGCTAGAAGTTGCAGGTACAGTTCCGTCAGCGATCGTAGCGGACATGGAATCGCTTGTCTCGTCGTTCATGGGTGCGCCGTTATGATGCTCCGCAACCACCTTGGCATCAAAGCTAGGCTTCGATCGATCAGTACGATGCCTCTGGTGAGGAGCAGGTAGCTTCCCACTCACCTTGGGCCCACTGTTCATACTGGCACGCTGCGCCGGCCTTCGAAAGTGCGCAAAATGCCAAGAGGCGCATACAGAGAACCGACGACAAGAAGCTTTCAAGGTACCTTTGCGAAGCAACAGAGCCGGGTGCTGCCCGCGAAAGTCTAGGCCAAGTGAATGATCGCCCACAAAATCGTCCAAAGCCAAGCGCCTGCACGTGAAACGTCTTGGCCCTCGCGCGCGGATCTATCTGAGCTCTGCAGATACTTGAGCATCTCGAGCTCCAACATCCAGATCTTCCTTCCTTCCTTCTTCATCAAACCGAGACTGCAGTTGTATCCTCCCATATTGGCTGGCATTGCGTTTTGACCTCCAATCTTCTTTTTGGCACAGTGCGTACAGATTACCGACGGGGCTCGTCGTGGAAAATGCGCTGGACCTGTTTCTGAGTTCTTAACCTCATAACAGTCCTGGAGTACCTTTAGGTGGCGGTGCGTCGAAAGGCGCTTGTCATTCGAACGCCGAACTTGGGTCAGCTGCAGTTGCTCGAAAGTAAATAGCTTTGCGTTTGGGCGTTATGGGATAGCGTCGTGGCATTCAAGTGACTTCTCGTGTAGTCGTCGTGCCTGGTTGCATGCTGTAAATCGTGAGGTCTCCCATCGGCTCTCGACGTTTTCCTGGGCTGCGGAGGAGGATCAGGATAACACGAAGGCGTGAGACAAGTCGCTTCTGCCTTCTGGCAGGCGAAGGATGTTCGGACCGGTAACCAACAGTCTCGTAGGCAGGAGTCAGACCCAGACCTAAGCGTTATAGTCTGTTTTGTTTATCTAGGTGTTCACGGACTTCCATGCGCAATGCAATGGCAGTCATCACCTGTTAGTAGAGCGCAAACGCACAAGCCGTCATTGTTCGCTTACGTGCGCTGCCTCAGCTCACAATAAAACCTCGAGCAACCTCATAGTTCAACCAATCCTCCTCGCCGCCATCTTCTACCACTCCTGTGTGGCTCCAACGAGATCTTCCGCGGCAGTAGCAGCTGTCATTCCTGCACTCCAACACAAACATGCGCACGTAGCTGTTCATTGTGAAAGGTAGGCCATCTAGTACATGCATCTCCGTGGTCGTGAGCGTCTGCACCGGACCCTCTTTCTGTGAGTGAACGTTTTCTTTCTGCCCCCTGCCAATCATAGCCTTCACCGCTTCATATTCCATCGGCTCCTCGTTAGCGGTTTACTGACCCCTCGATCGAGTATGTATGCCGGTGCGCTCGTGACAGTAGCAACTATCATTATCGCACGCCAACATAACCGAACGATGCCCCTCAGCAATGTCGAATGGCCTGCCACGGAGAACTTGCATCTCAGCCGCGGTGAGCTTTGGAGATGAACCCGACTTCCGCACGCGCCGATCATCCTCTTCACTGAGGTACGCGAGGTGCTTTTCCAATTCGGAGACGCCCTTCGATACTTCCTCATGGGTGGTAAATGCCGCTGCGCTTTGGCGGTACTCACCGTCGCCCTCGATATCCCGACGGAGATCCTTCAGACGCAGAAGCTTAAGCCCGACCTTGATCATGCATCTGCTTCCAAGAAAACAGCGGAAGTCATAAGATGCAGAAGCTGGCTCAGATGAGCGTAAAAAAGACGCCTCGAAACCTTAAACAGCATCCTCCTCGCTTCGCAGTTTCCGGACAATCCCGCTCTGGTGACCATCAGACGTAAAGCCACCGTATCCGCCAGCAGTGTCTCCACTTTCGATCGTGCGTACGCGAGCCTGTTCGTCAAATGTCTCGACCTGACGCGTCTTATCTGCATTCTTCAGTGGCCGCTTGAATGGCGACTGCTCTTGCTCTTTCTGCATCCGCTTAGCCGTATTCTTGCCTTGACGTCCACCATCATGCTGATTATTCAACCTGTTGCAGGCTAGGCGATTGGCCGTTGGCCCTCAGACGCTCGAGTGCTGGATTGTTGACTGTGCTTGACGGTCTCCTTCATCCCTGTCGCTCTTGCGATCACAGGCTGCTTCCGCCTCCATCGCCATGACACCCTGTCAACGTAAAGTCTAGCAAGCTGAGCCTTCGTTGATTAGAGTATGCCGGTTATACTTGAGCAAGGAACCAAAATCTCGTTCTAAGGTTCAATGCTTCGGATATGTTGACGGAGCACGCGTAATTCGCCACGCAACGTGAATCGAAACTCCGAACATTACACTCACGTCACTCCCGTTTCGGCCCGAACAAAGGCTGCGGCATCGCATGGAATCTCTTCACTCTTTCTCCTTCCCAACACCATGCCTGCCACTGGACCCTACCGTCTAGAATGACACTGTGCTATGGCCTTCATTCTATTCGGCACGGTGCGCGAGAGTGCTGGTCTGCGTTTCAGCGGTCCACTAAAACACGCTGGAGCTTGCATGCTCCTGAACTACGTAGGCAACGAAAGGGAAACCTGGGTCAGCGCGCAGTGCCAGGTGTTTATATAACTGGTAGACGTCGGGGACGTACGTGACGTTTGCGGTGCCTTGCCATACTGCGCCTGGTTGCGTGCTGTAAGTCGTGAAGTCCCTCATCGGCTCTTGGCAGCCTGCTGAGCTCCGGAGAGGGATTAGTACGTTAAGGCGCGGGTGCCTGGTACGGGAATAGAGCTTGGCGGCGGCGGCAGCGGCTGATCACCCTCGTCATCATCATCTTGCTATCCTAAGTCAGCATAGACCGCTACTCACTTGGCAGTGTCTAGGTGCATTGTGTGAGGTCCACTGAACACCAGCAGCATCCTCCGACACAGCAGGGTGGCCATGGAGCAGGAACCAGATCCAGCCATAGTCCGCGCATAACGGCCGGGTGAAGCAATAAGCTGTGTCTCGCTTTACAGCGTATCTAAGTCAATACTACAGGCAATGTTTACACTAGGTATACCCAACGCTATGCTCGCTCAAGCGTCTCAGCTCATCATCGTCAATATGCGCCGTGACCATAGAACCGTCCTCCAACTCCTCATCCTCCTGTTCTGCGCCGCCCTGCGTAGATGGACCGTCATGCCCCAAATCCGCGCTACCATTGACCCGAATAGCAGGTGGCCCAATGACCGTACGTCTATTGTCCCTTGGTCCCAATGAAAAGTCTTCTTCGTCTGATTCTATAGTGCCATCTTCACTTTTCCGGAGGCTCATCTTCCTCTGCGTTCGCGGGCCAATGACCGTTCGCCGATTGCCGCTCCTTGGCTTCCATTGGTCAAAGTATGAGAATCGACCATCTGCTGAGGTAGTGGGTGACATGGGAGTCGGCGTGGCTGAGGTCGCGAATGGTTCAGCTGTCTCCGCATCTTCCCCAAAACCATGCGATTGTGCCGTACTTTCGCTTTCTACGTCACTCTCACTTGTATCACGCCTAAGCTGATAGTTGCGAATACTTGATGGGCTTGTCATTGATGGCTGCGAATCAGTCTGCGACACCTTCCGATCACGTTGCTCATCGGGAGGTGACTCGCTGTCCTGCTTCCACTTCTCACGGCGCATCTTCATGCGTTCATTCGGCCAGTCATCGCCGAACTGAATGACGGAAGCCTGCTTGCCATGCAAGATGAAGCGACCCTTTTCACGCTGTAGAGCCGGAGTGCCTTCTGCTAGCTCCTCGGCGTCGCCACCTGAACGCACCGTGCTATCGCTTTCCTTGTTTCTGCGATGCTTATGCATGTTGCTCTGGTGATGGTGGGCGTCCCGAAGAGTCTTGTGCAGGCTACGCCGAGCGCTCTTGCGCTTGCTCTCTGGCGTTGAGGTCTGTGGCGTACCGTCAAGACCAGCGTTGTCGTGGGAAGACATCGGTACTATCGTTTCTGGCGTCATCGTGCTCCTTGCCAGCATCTCGACCTCGCGGTTCTCCATGATTGGTGTTCGTGCCGTGCTGTCCTGCCGTGAACCTGTCTCGGATGGGTTCGGTGACGGTAGCCGATCAATCTGAGGTATGCTCGATGTCGAAGAGGCGTGCGACAAGCTGCGACGGCCTGACGGAGAAACAGTGAGCAGAGTGCTGGTGATGGAAGCGCGATGCTCGTCTCTTTGCTGAACATCGAGTCGAAGCGGCGGCAGGCGCCAAGCTTCACCTGGTCTCTGCTCGATGGCGGGCTCTGAAGGCGTGCGGAAAAAGTCGCTACCCATGAAAGTGTCCATCGAGCCATTTGTCGATGGTCTAGGGCTCCTGGCGGTATGTGTTGTCGATGTTGGGCTTTGAGGCGGGCTGCGCGCCGGCACCACGCTTGCTCCAGACCCTAGTCGTAACAGCGGCAGCGCAGGCGCCTTGTTCTTCTTGCTGGACTCCGATGTTGCGGTCTGTTGCTGGGTAAGTGCTTGCAGTTCAGAAGCGGAGACGCCGTCTTGATGAACGTCCATAGCTATGATGTCTATGTGGCATCTCATGCGCCAGATGTCTCGCCTCACCCACTTAATGACCGCATCAGTCTTCGCTGCAGCGTGAACGATGTCTTCACGCGTCTTTGGAGCAAGAGGCGCCAAGACCAAGAGGTGTCTACCGGTGCGCAGCATGCCATCAAGTCGCTGATTGGCTTGAGCAAGTTCTTTCTCCGTCTCCGCAATCTTTTGTACCATGATCTGGCGTCTGGCTGCCATAACCTGACGCTGTAACTGCGGGCTGAGACCGCCTCGCATAACCGTCACTTCGCCGCTGTCAGTCTGCACAGAATGCGTAGAACGGGTAGACTCCAGCCTCTGAACATCACTTCTCCGCAAGTCCTCCTCGTTGCCGCCAACCATACCGCGTATCCGCACACCAGCAGCTCTGAAGGCGGCAGCGTAATTGATGAGCGCTAGCCAGTCATTGCGCTCGCTCTCATTGTCAGCCAGCATCACCTCTTCATGACCACCTGCGCGAAAGAAAGTGAAGGCATGCTTGTGTCTGTTATAAGTTGCATCAGTGAGTGCGACAGCATTGTCAGTCTTGATCATCGCATCAGGCTTGAAGTCCGTCATTGGCGGCTTGAAGATGACCGGTGTCCGCGGCTGACCGTGTCTTTGCTGCACCATGAACTGATTGACGAGACCCTTCGCCCAATGCGCATTCTTGAACAGATACAGCTGCGATCCAGTCAGAATCGCGCCCCATTCCTGCCATGGCGAGCGGGCCTTCTTCTTCTTCGTAGCCTTGCGCCATAATGTGCCGACTTTCGTAATCTTCATATCGATGATACCCGCTTGTGTCTCTGCTGGGTTCGGACGGTTGCTGGTCAGCTGGGCTTCATATGCACTAGGCCGCGATCGTGCAGAGATGATCTGAAGTATACCAGTGTGCGTGAAAGCTCGTTGGAGGTAGTTGACATCTAGCTCCTGTTGGCTGCCGCGGTAGTTGTAAGGATCCTCGAACATGATTGTATCCCTGACAGAAGGCCTGAGCATGTCAAGCTTTTGATCGACAAGTAGGTTATACGGGTCGACGGGACCGGTGGGCCTCTTGCCAGTTGTCTCGTTGATGGCTCCTTTGAGCTTGCTCTTCTTCGGCTTGAACGGCATGATGCGCTCGCCGTTGATGTCGACCTCCTCTTCGTAGTGCACGAATGGCGTGTAACAGATGTTGTCGTAAAAACAGCCAAGGACCTCATCAGCGACTTGCTGACCAGAAGTGTTCTTGATATAGTCCTGCTTCTGCATCTTGCGCTTGTTGTTCTTGTTGAACGCATCGGTATGCAGCATCATGAGCGAGAAAGCGATGATGTAGGCCTGATCAGACGAGATAAAGATGCCAGGATTGCACTCGTGGTATCGATCAGCGAAAGCCTGGACAACGCGATCCACTTGCTGTGTCTCCTTGGGCAGCTCAGCTTCAAGCAGGAACTTGCGCAGCGACATGTCAATGGGCTCACCGAAGAACCGGAACCGACGCGTGTAACTCCTCAGAACTGCCTGCGCAAAGGGATCTGTGGACTTGCTAAGTATCTCAGCGATCATGCTTCGCGCTACAGCAGCCTCAAGACGCTCAAGGTACTTTCCGGGGGTGTCACCTTCCTCCCGCACAGGCACAACAAGCGCCTCCCGACTCATCGCGAAGGAATTAGACTTGCTTCTAGTACCAGGTGACCCATGTCGTGGAGAGTGTGGCTCTGACCCCTGCCGGAAGCGCGCAAGATTTAAAAAGCCACCTAAGCTTGATCTTCCCGTGGTTGACGTGGAATTGCGCGCACTGCCGGCCATCATTGGTGGTGTTTCCAGGTCATGGGAACCGCGTCCATAAGAGCTTGTCGTTGAAGCGCGATCTCGCAGACTTAGCCGCGTGGGTGGATGTAACGGCGGCGATGTGGACGAGTTGCGCGACCGCTGCGAATCATTCCGGGAAAGGTTGATACCAGGCTCCGCGAAAGACAAAGCACCTTTAGCAAGCGCAACATTGGGCGAAGGCAGCGGAGGTTGCTCGCCTCTTTGTTGGATAGGGCTGGCCTCGGTATGTCTTCGCTGCAGCACTGTTCCAGGTGATGCAGGTGAAATGCGGCCACTGCGTCCATTTGGTGTCTGCATCGACC
>Ga0058704_10000895_pt1 | contig 14494 bp, 5 predicted proteins | sample AgamicMgSfe_FD_71363 | JGI IMG/M metagenome (GOLD analysis project Ga0058704, IMG submission 71363) | Agave microbial communities from Guanajuato, Mexico - Mg.Sf.e | ecosystem: Host-associated > Plants > Phyllosphere > Phylloplane/Leaf | place: Guanajuato, Mexico | collected 2012-05-30
CGGTGTGCCGTTGGAGCCAGTGCCTGAGCCAAAGTCGGGAGCCAGGCCAGATGGAGCAGCGCTACCTGCACCTGAACCGAAGCCCGAGCTGCCACCGAAAGGCATACCAGATGGTGTTGCGCTGCCTGCGCCCGAGCCAAAGCCAGGGAATGAGCCGCCGGCTGGTGCAGAGCCTGAGCTACCACCGAGTGGTGAGCCAGATGGAGCGGCGCTGCCCGCACCGGCGGCAAAGCCTGCGAACCCAGAGCCAGAGCCTTCGGAAGGAGCAGCTGCGCCGGCGCCGAAAGCTGGTGTACCCTGAGAGCCGGAAGGCTGTCCACCGAAGCCCTTGCCACCTTGACCGAAGCCGCCAAAGCCTTTCACACCGTTGCCGAAGCCACCAAAGGGCTTTCCGCCATTGCCATGGAACTGAGCGGCCCTCTTAAGGGTAACACCGGTGCCAATCGGAGCAGCAGGCTCCCCTGTCATTGGCACAGGACCACTGAAGCCTCCAGTTGGCACGGGGACATCACCTGGGAATCCACCGGTTGGCATAGGAAAGCCACCAGAGGATGGACCCGTTGGCATCGGGAAGCCATCTTGGAACCCAGCGCTAGGAGCCACCGAGGGAAACGGACCCGGGAAGCCAGCAGAGCCGGCCTTGTGGTGGTGGTGACGATAATAGTCCTCGAGCAGAGCACGAGCCTTGAGCATCTGCTCGTTTGTGACGGCACCTGTAGCGACTGGAGAGAGTCCGGTGCCGGTGCCAGTGCCAGGAGCGGTTGCAGTAGGGAAGGGGAAGACAGGAGCGCTGCCGAGAGAAGTGACGGAGTGGTCATGGTGGCGATGGTGGCCAGGTCTGAAGCCGTTGTCGATTGGAGCTGCGACCACCAAGGTAGCAGACGCCGCCAGGGCGAGGGAAGATGAGAACTTCATTGTGGATATGGGATAAGTAACGAATGGATGGAATGGAAGGACGATGGTAGTGGATATTGACAGTGCCGGACTGATGAGAGCAAAAGAAAGTACCTTTGGACCTACGGAACGGGTGTTTATATCTCTCTTTCTCAAGGTACGAGAAAGTAGCTACTCAACGACATCCGCTGTGCATCTGTCGAGAACGCTGAATTGTGGACTGTAGCAGACAGAGAGCTTCTGAAGCAAACCATGAGCGTAGTGAGCGACAGGTAGAGTAAAAGTCGACGCTTTGGGCAGTTTTCGTACGAGCTGGCAGGGCTGCGCACAGAACATTGATGAGTTTGACTTTCGGACATGACAGTCCGCAGCAGAGTCGTTACCCTGCAAGCAGCTTTCGTTCGGTGGAGGGATGGAGAAAAGAGTGACAAGAGGTTGAAACGTCGGGTACAAGGATTTTAAGAACGACGCGTTTCACCCGCCAGAGCCCGGGAGTCCCCGAGCCCTCGAATAGGCACGTGCAAGTTGTCGATACTACTATTCATATAAATCAAACAGTTCGGCGAGCATCTGCTACAATTTGTACTGTGGTACTGTACTCGACTACTTGTATAGTGAATAGTGATAGTCACTCCTCTTACTTCTATAGGTCATGCTGCGCACTGCAGGGAACCCCTTTGCTCCACCTTGCAAGCCTAAATGTTGCACTGTCATGTCTGAGCTGCATCGCTTGCTATTACCTCCTCGATGAATGCTGCTCCTTTTAGTGTAGGGTTGACGTCTCGAGTTGACATGCTGATTTTGACAACGCGGTATTCGGCGAGACTGACTTGCATCGCAGATAAGGGAATCAGACTGATGCTATCAAGATCGATCTTTGTGTCATCGAGAGAGGTCGTTCTACCAACCCTTTTCTGCAACGTCTTGAGTATATCAAGTGGTGATCTGACCAAGGCCGTGCAGCGATTAAGTGCCCTCTCCGTTCAGACTCTTACGGGCTTTCAGTGTAAGGTCTCTGACGCCTGCAACGAGACTCTCTCCAACAGCGTCCACAGCTCCCCAAGGACTCCATAGGCTTGGCCCTTGCACCTGTCCAGCTTTGATCTTGAACAGCTTGATGTCTGTGCCGACCCAAATACCCTTGCCTGAATCATTTGCCCTTCTAACGTCTGAGGCAACCAACAGACCCCAGTAGAAGGATGCGTAGAGACCTGCGATGGACTTTTGGAATCGGAACACGTCTACGACTGGCTTGCGCTGCTCTATACCCATCAACCCAAATTCGTGGACAATTTGTAAGACGTCTGAAGGTGCGCGGTCAGGACCGCGTGTGGACGCAAAAGACGATCGTCGACTGTCAATTGGAGTCATTGGTTCCTGATCAGCGTCTGCATCCAAGTTTGAAGAAATCTGCTCGTTCACATTATGGATCAGAGTCAGTGGGGTATGGAGAGGAATATCAGCAAGTTTCCTCATCACTTCTGGAGATACATTTTGCTGGACAAAAGGCTGCTTCCCTTTGGCCTTTTCTGAATGAGCTGTTGGCGTCGAACCGTCCGGTGATGATCGCAACGATGGAGGTGATGTCGATGACTGTGCTCCGATAGTGGTTAAGTCTTCCATGTCCACGAGACAGAGTTCTCTGAGCGCCTGAAACCTCGATCGTGCTCTCCAAACAGCGTACAGCAGATTGACGTTTGAAGGCTCCTCGGCACGGCACTCAATGAAAGCATTGATTGCATGCATCAGTGCTACCATGAGGGCAACATTGAGCTCGCTTGCAAGCAGAAACGATGGCTTTGCCATCCTTGCAAAGGTTTGCATAAGCTTTGAGCTGGTAGCGCGAGCCAGATTGGTAACTTCAGGAGCCACATTGTTTATGATCGCCATGAGCGACACGGACCAGAAACTCGCGTCCATCGAGTTGAATTCGAGAAGTGATAGGACCGACTAGAAATTGATTAGACATGTCTCGTGCGTTCTGTTAGATTTCACTTACTGTGATGAAGTAGTCCGAGTACTGCCCATGAAAGTTCTTGACTTGAATGCTTACTGGAAGCGTGTTGTGTGCATCGAAGCTTCGGTTGAGTGATTGTCCAAAAGAAGGCTCCGCGCTCAGCGTTTGAAGGCAAAAGACACACACTCGTCCAATGCCCTCCATCTGTGACTCTTTGCTGTAATACATCAACAACACCATGAGGTCCAAAGCTCTTCCGCTCTTGACAATGTACTGTCTATACTTCTTGTTGGTATAAATCGTTTCCCAGAGCAACAGCACCATTTCCGAAGCTAATGCGCTGGACTTGAGACCCATCGACAAGACGTTTGCCGACGGCTCGAGTGGTTGGCGCAGAATCTTGAAAATGCCATCTGCCAAGAACTGAAAGTGAGTTGGTTTGTGCAGGTAGCTGAATTGCAGGCGGAATTCGTTCTTGTCGCGACCTTCATCTCTCCACGGTGCTCTGTTCAAAATGTTAACTAGCAAGAATTGCAGGCACGTCCTAACGTGAAGTTCTCTCCATGAGTCGCCTTGTGGGTTGCGAGGATCGAATGGAAGCCAAGAATCCGGATGATACTTGATGATGGTGTTCAGTAGAGAGCACAACAACGCTTGTACTCTCCTTTTGTCGGGATGTTGCACTATGTGTTGTACTGCCTGCACCTCAGTGTTGATGTATTCTCCAGGGCCGACGTAGATGCCTTTGCTTTCCAACACGAGAATCAATTGCATGATCTCGGTACGTCGACTCTCCAATTCCCTCGTAGTTATGACCGTAGTGTCACAGGCTATACCGCTCTGCCACAAGCCGTAAGTAATCTGACCCTTCCTGCTGTCCTGTGGAGGTGTGTCCGACCATGGCAGTGTGAAGCCGGTGTAGAAGAGCAGCTCGAGAAGAGCATCCACCAGCTGAACACCTAGATTCTCTTGCGGCTCCAGATAGTCTCCTACGTCTTTTGCGTACTTTTGAAAAGTCGACATTTGCTGTGGTTGCCAAAACACTTCCTCCTCCCAAGCGCGAGCAGCGTCTGACTCGTAGACATAGGGTAAAATCCGTGTGAGGATTCGCACACAGTTGAGCAACTGAATACCGAGACGAGCATTCTCTTCGGTCAAGGACGGTGACTTTGTGCGGGAGGAAAGGATCTTGAGGGTAGATTTGAGTACCAGTGTTTTGAGGTTGTCGATGGCTACCGGGTCATCTCGCATTCCTCGGATGTCCGTCTGTGTAAATGTCTCGTAGACATGTTCTGGCGTCTCTGGTCTCGTCCAGAACTACGATATGTGTCAGATTCATCCGCGTGACACGATGTGCAGAGTGCGACTCACAGTTTGCCAATACTCTTCGTCGTTTGGTGGTATGGCTTTTCCGCCAGACGAGGCTTGTACAATGTTGGCCTTCAGGTCGCTCTGAACGGCGCCCATGCTGGATGTAGATTTTCAAGATTGGAAAGTGGTAGTCTCATGTCTTGGTCAAAACACGACAAAGAGTGAGAGAAAGCATGTGATTAGTGATGACCGTTTTGTCTGCAGCAGTTCACGTCGCGGGTCGGGGGTCCCTCCAGGTCTAGGCACCTGCACCTGTAATGACGGCCACTTGCTGTCCGCCCGCTAGTGCCTGACTTGCGATGTCCGCGCTTGCCCCGAAAGGCCCCGGGCCGTACGGTCCGTACCCTGCATGAACGCTCTGTGCCTTCTTGCCGTTTTAGGGCTGGTGACCCGAACCGCTTCGGACTCCAAACACGTGCAATACCAGCAACCTCGACATTCCATTACTGCTCTGTCATTAGCTTTAGCATGACAAGTTCTGCTTGAGGCGACGTTGAGCAAGAATGTCATCTTCTGCATCAGATTTGGCCCTTGCCAAAGGCATCCTTCGAGGCGCCTTTACCCGTCCTGATGGAGATCTCAAGTCCACCACAAAAGAAGAACAGGATGTACTCCATTCGAACCTAGAGAAAGCGGTCAGATCGCACTCGCTGTCGACAAGCCCCGAGGTCTAAGAATGATGATCAATCGAGCCGAGAACGACTGTACTAAACATTGAAACAGTTTCTGGACACAGTGGCCTGGATAGTGACAATCGCCAGTCCTTCATCATTGCGGGCAGAAGCACTAGGAAAATATCTTGCCAAGCTCACGGTATCGTCAGTGTGTGATACATCGACTGCCTACTCGGAAACTACAGACCCAAGGCGAGCACGACCACCAGAGACACGGGCGGGTCAATCGGCATGGTACAACTCTTCAGACAACCGATATCAGCAGGATAGCGGCCAATACGGATCAAGATTGGTCATTCTGCAAATCGTTGATGCAGTCTTTCGCACACTTGAGAAGCACGGCAAGCTCCTCCAAACATCAGCGCAAACGTTTGCCACAGATATCAAACCATCTCTGATTGAGATTGTTCGTACTGTTTCACCTGCTGAAGGACAGTACGGTCTGGATGCCCACAGAATCATCAGATCTCTTCTCGCATCATGGAAGGACCTCGGTCTTTACGACCAGGCGGACTACCTCCAAATACGCGCGCCAGCACGCAGCGCATACAAAGCATGGCTCGACTGGCTGCGCGCCACAGACCCTTCGCGTCACCAAAAACTGCACAAACGTGTCAAAGCTGTCATTGACGCTCTACCCTCCTACCACGGTTCCCATCACGACCCCTGGTACAGGCTTCCGGCCGCCACCATGATACCGCTAATCACAGGCCAACGACCAATCTCGACCGCCCGAATGAAGCCGCTCCGCCTGTCCGCCGATCTCGACCCGGAGTTGCTAAACGCAGTGCAAGCCCTCATCTCCAACGGCAACGTAATCTATAGCACGCCAAAAATCAGCCCCTTCAGTGCCAGCGACACTGATAGCGACATCCAGCTCAACGGCCTCGGAATGCGCGTGACGCTCGACGTCGCAACGGGGAAGCGCAAAGCACTCGAGACGTATTACGGGTACAGCCCAGCTTTCGTGGAGAAGATGAAGCGGCGGCGGAAGAATCCCGCCGCTGCTCCTGCTGCTACTCCCGCTCCAGCGATAGAAAGTACACGTCCACCCTCGGCACCGGTGTTTGCTCGTGAGAAGCCTACTCCCACGCCACCCCCACCACCGCCACCGATGATGCAGTTCAACAACACGCGGCTGCCTTCGGGTCAAGGGCCATTTGTACCGCCTCCTCCCCCGCCGATGAATCTGGGCATGAACATGAATATGAACATGAACTTTCCAGCTGGATTTCCGCCTCGTCCGCCGAATTGGAACGGGCCGTGGCCACCACCACCTCCACCACCTCCGCCGCAAGCAGGTGGAACGATCGTGCCGCCTCCTTGGATGCCGCCGATGGGTGGTTCGGGTAATGTACCGCAGCACGGTCAGGGGAGGGGAGGACGAGGAGGGTCAAGATCACGATGGTAGACGATAGCTGCTTCATCAATCACGTTCTAGCGTCTGAATGTTCCATGTGATACTACATACCGGCCCTCACTCGAAAGATACTGTGTACGTGTTCAGCCTATTGTGATGTAGTACACGTGGTAGTATTCTCGCACGTGTCGGTAAGTGATACCATATACCGGGGCCTCATCCTAAGAGTACTGTGTCCTCGGTCGACCCACCGTCACATAGCACACGTGGTATCTTCAAGTATCATCAAGTAATACCATATACCGGAGCCTCGTCCTGAAGATACTGTGTCCTCGGTCGACCTATTTCCACAGTGCAAACGTAGCGGTATTCTCATGAGTATCACCAGGTGATACTATACAACACCGGAGCCTCAAATTAAAATACTCTGTCCACATTCAATCTACTGTCATGTAGCACATGCCGTGGTATTTCCGCACTACTTCTCCTCAGTTGTGCTGTTCGTTGACTGTGGTCAAAGTGAGACACGAATGTAGCGATGTTTGATACGATTTGACGGAGCTCCAGGTTTAAGATACTGTGTATACAGATGGTCGGTTATGATATGCTGTAGACCAGCAGCGGTTTAGTATGTAATACAACAGAGCCGTTATCGGGATTATGATACTGTGTATAGCTTCAGCCTACTGTAACACAGCATGCTGTAGTCGTAGATCCACGAGTGCAGAAGATGATACTACCGAACAAGGTTTAGACTTGATATACTGTGTGCAGCTTCAGTCGACTGTGAAATAGTAGACTGAAGTCGTAAATCTATGCTTGAAGAAGACTGATACCACTGGACGAGGCTCTGGAAAAAGACACTGTGTACACCTATGGTAGGCTATCACATACTATATCTACCACTACTCCTCCTCGGCATCCCTAGCCGCCTTCTTCCTCCGCTCGTTACCCCGAGCAATGTCCTTGAAGAACTTACTCTGCGGGCCCTTCTTGTTCTTGAGGTCTTTGTTCCGGCTCTTATTGTACTCGATATAGGCCATGTTCTGGCCACCGGCGAGCTCACTGAGCATACCGGCCGTACGCTTGACGCCGCTTCCCTTGCCTTTACCAACAGCGCGCGCGCCGCGGGCCTGTTTGCGGTCGTATAGGTCGTCGTCGATGCGCTCCATGCCACCTTCCGCCTCGCCATGCAGCAGTACGTCTTGGAGCACTTCCATGCGCTCTTGCTGCGTCGAGTAGGCTAGTCCGGGCATGCGTTCGATACCGTTCAAATGTGTGATGACTTTGAATGCGTAGCCTTGGTCGACCAGGAAGGCTTGGCGTTTGCTACTGTAGTACATCTCGTTGGTGTCCTTGGAGACCAGACTGTAGAAGAATGCATTGAAACCTTCGTCGTTACGGCGTTTGGCTCGCAGGATGCGACCGAGTCGTTGCGCCTCTTGACGTCGTGAACCGTAGTGTGAGGATATCTGGATCAGACAGGTCGCTTCGGGCAGGTCGAGGGATGTGTCGCCGATTTTCGAAAGGAGGATTGTTGAGACGGATTCATTTTGTTGAAAATTGGCCAGAACCAATTCACGTTCTCTTTGAGGGGTATCGCCGTAAATATATGGCTTGGTCAACTTGAGAGCGAATGCTTTGAGGGCGTAAACGTTGTCGCTGAAAACAATGATCTTGTCTCCTCGCTTTTCGTGAAAGTCAATCAAGAACTGACAAGCTTGAAACTTTCTCGGATTCATCGTGCTCAATAAACTTCTCTTGTTGGTAGTGCTGGCTGAAAGGTATTCGGTATAGAATTCGGTCGTCATTGGACACCACACTTCGGCGCACTGAACCCTTGCGATGTGACCTTCTTCGGATAATTGCAGCCAATTCGCCTCGTAGAGCTTGGGTCCAATGAGGAAGTTCAAATCTTTGATCTTGTCGTCCTCACGAAGTAGAGTCGCCGTCAATCCAAGCTTGGAATGAGTCTTGACCCGAGATGTGACACGACGGAACATTTCAGCTGGTACGACGTGTACTTCGTCCAGGATCATGATACCCCATTCTCTCGACATGATAAAGTCCATGACCTGCTGACTGTCGTGTGCGCGGCGAGTGCTTTGTGTGACCATGCTGTAGGTGCAGATAATGATACCAGCCTTTTGATTCAAGCGCTCCTTTTCTCCGGATGTAAAAATGGCAATGTCATCGGGATTAATGTTTGACCACTTGAGAAACTCGTTTCGCCACTGCACGACGGACATGGCAGATGTGCAAAGAACAATGGCCGACTTTTTGACGGTGCAAGCAGCAGTGATCCCAACCAAGGTCTTTCCAGCACCGCAAGGGAGCACAATGATACCACTTCTTGCACGACCGTTTCCGAACATCTTGCTAAGAGCCTGTTCCTGGTAGTATCTGATTTGCGCAAACGGTTTGAGATCGATATCCAGAGTTGCATTTACTTCGTCGTTCCGAAAGTCGTATTCTTCCGTCAGAGGCAGTTCGAGCTTGACGTTGCACTGTTCCTGAACCTGTTGAATCTTTTCTCCATCGATCTCGAAAGAGTGAACCTGGTCGACATCATCGTCATCATCTTCCTCTCTCAGGTACGCCTCCATATCCGGCTCCGGCTCCTTTTTGTCCTCGCCTTCTTCCGATTCCTCATCGTCATCTCTCTGCTTTTGCTTTTGTTGTTGCTTTGCATCTGCCTCCCTCATGCCTGCCGCATCTTTCGTACCTGGAATGACCAGTCCTCCCATCTGTGGCGCCGCTTCCTGTAAAATATCCTCCGACTCTTGGATTCTGCATGGGCCGATAACGGGGTCTCGAAGCAGCATCTGCAGTACTGAAGCGTCTGAACTTTCGATGAAATACCTGTTGTGTTTGAGGACGAGTCGGACCTTTCCGAACGACTGAGTAGATGCAGTGATGAATTCTTTCAAGCCTTCTGGCAGCTTTGTCTTGGAAAAAGTCTCGAGCTGTCTGATGATGTCCTCTGTAGTCAGACCTACCGATACAGCCGCGAATAGGCTGTGTGCAGTGATAGTGTACTCATGGACGTTGGTAGTTCTCGATTGCGGTTCAGCAATGTTGATGAGAAAGTTCTGAGCCTGCCTAAAGCTGGGGGAAAAGGTCTCCAGAACGACTCTGCCGCGGTCTGGGTCCAGCCACAGCGGTCTGAGCGAGTGATCGCCCTTCAGTTCGAGATGTGACAGGTCTCGACTGGAGGAGAACAACTGGCTGGCAGAATCGGCGCCCTTGTTCTGGGCTGCCTTGCTTCCATAAGAGGACGCCTGAAACTTCTTCACGACGTTGGCAAAGTGCTGTGGCACTTCCTCTGCCTCTTCGACGTCGCCAGCGTCGGAGTATTCGTCGTCGCTTGCATCGTCGCTACCGAGACTAATGGGGGTGCTGACACCAGATGCGACCCTCTTTGCCGCGCGACCATCGCTGGTAGCAGCCGCCTTGCGTTTCGGCGCCATGATTGATGGTCGACGATGAGGTGAGTGGAAGTTGAAAGGGAGTGATGAGGTTGTTTCAGTGACGTTAGGGGAAGAATGACTCGTAACGGATGCCAAGGCTACAGCCTAACAAGCCGACCATAAATAACTGTACACAGTAGGTTCAGCCTCAGTCCTCGGTATCTGATATCACGTCTATCATATATGATCGTACGACTGCTGAATACTGTATTCTCGGACGACTGTAGCTGTACACGGCGTATCCATGGAAGCATTCGGCTATCGTGTATCTCACACTATACTTTTGTGCATAGCATGACTCGTAGCAAAGGATGGGGAGTTATATTGCGAAAGGATACACTAGAGGCGACAGAATGACAGCCAATGATAGATGTACACAGTATCTTCAGTCTGAGGCCGCAGTATATAGTATCACGTTTGTTGTATATGGTCGTGCGACTACTAGATACCGTATTCACAGACGGCTATAGCTATACACAGCGTCTTCATCGAGTTCTGGGCTGTCGTGTATCTTGCTTGCACTGTATTTTGTGCATCGCATGACTCGTAGCGGATCATGCGGAGTTAAGTGGTTGAAGGATACACAAGATGCGACAGAACGACAACCGACGGTAGGTGTACGCAGTAGTATATTATTGCGAGGCCTTAGTTTGTAGTATCGCCTTTTTCTCTACAAAGAGATACCACTACTTCACACCGTGTATAACCGACTATAGCTGTACCCAGTATATTAACTCAGGCAATCGGCCCTCGTGTATCTCGTACCGCCTTGGATGCGGAGTTGACTCGGAGGTGACGCTCTGGAAACTCCAGCCGAACATCGGCGAGATTGTTGGTCATTGTTACGATTTAAATATCATGTTCGCGACAAGAATCTCAGAATCCTTGCCTATCTACCTCACGCTCTCAGACCCCGAGAATCAGATTCTGGGTTTACCACATCGAAACCCGACCAAATAACTTGACAATGAACACAGTCAGTCGCACCCTCAGACCAAGCATTATCAACACTAACTTTACTCCCAGAAAGCTTCAGTAGCGTACGAAGAATCGACACTCACCTTCGCAAGCCCAATCTGACCATTTCGCAGCTACGGATGGGGAATCCTGATCGCAGCAGGCGGAGGAGCGTACTATTTCGCAAAACGTAGCATCAACGCCGACCGACAAGAACGAGCCGACGCCGAAGCAAGACGACGACAGTCGATGGTGAGGCTCCAGAACTCAGCACCACCTCCACCGAGAAAATCAGATAGTTCCGCAAGCCCTGGTACCGAAGCACACGAAGGAGAAATATCGCCAGGGATAGGGCATGTGGCGGAACAGAGCAAATACGAAGCAAAAGATCCGTTTAGGAGTCGGAAGGGAGATCGGTTCAGCTGAGGTGGGTGGTTAGGCTACCGGGCAGCATCTGTAGGATTATAATAATGAGATGACGGTCTCTCGACTCTTTGGTAATACTGAAAGATTATGGAAATACACTGTGTTTCTGGATAACGCCTGCATGTAACCAGAGACCGGGTCGTGGTCTTCGCGGTGGTATATGACTCCCAGAAGGCAATGGATGGCGTCTGTCCCGGGCCCTTGTGCTAACTATGCAACCCCCCATTACACCGGTCATAACTTCGTTGATATGGTTGACATGCTCAGCGCTTGGCAAAGCCGACATAGTCCTCTAACGGACTGCAGCGCATGCAGTCTCTGAAGCTAAGTGGTCTCCTTGAGTCTCGTCAATTATTGTTCAAACGTTCTGTAAACTCCGGATCATGCTGGATATCACTTACATTTTAGAAAAGTCCTCGTTGTTTCTGGTTCGACGGCTGACTTCTGCTGCTGCTGCGAAGGGAGCCGTGAATGCGATGCAGCAGTACAATATGGCGCTTTTGGCCTTGAGGATGTCTCGTGGCGAGGCTGTCCTTGCGAAGTTCGAGTAGCGTCTTACTGCTGGAACAAGGAATGCAGTGTGAGGAAGCATTTTGTTGGCTTGAGTGGTGTTGGTGATGGTGCTCTTTGGTTCGGTGATCGAGGTCCTAGAAAGCAGTTCCTGTAATATGATAGAGCCCTAAATGATGTGAAAATATCGAAGAAATGATGGACGACCTGGAAGTAAATATGGATCACAACCTACAGCGCGTGTCTGCCTGCCCAACAACCACAGGTGGTGTGACTGATATACTGTACCTACCATTCACAGTGGATCCAAGTTCGGCTCATCGACTCGGGGCAACACGACGACTGACCATCACGCCATCAGCCCCGAATGGCTGCGTCTTGTCCCCCACTTCGGCCCTCGATCACGCAACAAGTTGCCATACAAAGCAACAAAACCCAGCCTTGGTCCCTGGAACGAACGGTTCTATGGAACAGGTCGCGGCGGTTCCACTTCGGTCACTCCACGCGGCTGCCTGACGGTTGACAGGTGACTCCACCTCCGAGTCACTTTGGGCCCTGGTTCGCCCGCTGTCGCCCGAGAATTGGAGAAGTCGCCGGACCACTCTAAGGAGTACACGAAAATGGTGCCTGGGCTGAATCTTCTACCGGAACATACCACCGAGCATGAGTGCCGAGACACAATCGTGATATTAATCTTTAACTGTTTGTTCTTGATTTCTAAACTCTAGGCGGAACACATTTGGTCACTTCCATCTAGGTGTGTAAAGATTACAAGGTAGCTACACCATATTCATTCATGGTGAAGTATGCACAACATCATGACTACTTTATAATTTACTCTTCGGGGCCGCCAACTCTTCCACTTTGGCGAATTGGTAGTAGTACTGCAAGCTCTCTGGATTGAGCAGGGTACCAGAGGGCTTGACTGTCTCGCCGCTAATGATTCGCTTGACAGGTAATTCGACCTTTTTCAGGTTGACAGTTGTCTGTACAGTATTAGCCTGACGATAGCCAGCCAAGTAACAGCAGCTCTGTCTTACAGGGATCTCTGGCGTCTCGAAAACATACTTGGGCACATGCCTCTTACTACACTCCTTCGCGATTCTATCCTGCACCCTCTTGACCAAGCTCTGCGAGAACTTCTTTCCTGGTTTCATGAGCAGGAAGAGCACTACACTCTCGTCTGTGTCCCTCGGTCTTCGTTGCCCAACACAGACGCTGTCTTGAACTTCCTCTCCGAAGTGTGTTTCAACGACACTATATATCTCGGCACTGCCGAAGCGCACACCACTCGGGTTCAGCACTCCATCAGCACGGCCCAGGAAATACACACCGCCCGTAACAGGGTGGATAGTGATGAAATCGCCATGTGTCCAGACATCATCAAAGCGCGAAAAGTACGCATCGAAATACTTCTTTCCGCCTTCGTCGCCCCAAAAGCAAACGGGTTGATTCGGAAATGCTGCTGTCGCGACCAACTCTCCTGGCTCACCGATGGGCACCGCTTGGCCCTTGACACCGGGTCCACCTTCGATTAATTGGTCGTAAACCTCGAGTTTGATACCGAGACCAGGACCTTGACAACCACCGACGTAGACGGGAGTGATTGGGTTCTGCAGCCCGAAACAAGCTGCTATATCGGTGCCGCCGGAGATGTTGCACAGCTGAACCGAGGGCGGAAATGCGCAGTCGTAGAACCATTCGAACAGACTGTCAGAAAGAACCATGCCTGTTGACGAGACAGATCGTAAGGTGCCGAGATCGGTTATCTGGCGGGGAAGAACGGGCGGATTAGCCGAGGCAAGTGTCTGAAGGTAGCGAGGCGAGATTCCCAGGTCCGTAACGCGTTGATCCCCGAGAAGGCGGACAAAGGTCGTCAGGTCGGGCTGGAAAGGCGAGCCGTCGTACAGGACTGCACGGGCGCCGTGTTGGAGGACAGAAACCGCGGTGAGGTACATAATCCAGCCTGTGGTCGTATATTGCAAATATACCGTGTCGGGTCCGAGATCTGAATGGAGTCGTGCTTCCTTCTGTCTGCTGATGAGTACACCACCAACAGAGTGTACGATGCATTTCGGTATGCCAGTAGTTCCTGAAGAATAGACGATTAAGAAAGGATCCATGAAACCGACCCTTTCAAACCTCAACGCTGCGTCACCTTCTCCTTTCTTCAGGTATTTTTCCAGTGTGATTGTCTTGGGTAGACTGGAGATATCCTTCACATCGGTATACCTGGGCACGCTGACCAAACCTTTGAACTCTTTCACTCCCTCCATGCCTCTACTGATCTCCCCCATCTTCGTCCTTAAATCCACAATCTTACCATTGTACAACGCCGCATCATCCACAAAAACCCACACAGGTCGAATCTGTAGCAATCGATCCAGCACGCCCTTGGTGCCCATATCGGTACTGGAGCTACTGAAGATACCCCCAAGCGCCGTCACAGCCAGAAACACAGCAAGCGTGTCCACAGAATGACTCGCGACGACCGCTACACGATCCCCCTTGCTCACGCCATGCGTTCTCATGGCATTCGACAGGCGCGCCACTTTCGCCCTCAACTCGCGCCAGGTAACGTCGCGGATCTCAGTACACCCCTCGCGGACTTCGGTGACGGCGATCTTGTCGTCTTCTTTGCCGTGTTTACTCTGGACCGAAGAGTCTGATGAAGACGGACTGAAGAGCATGTTTTCGGCGTAGTTGAGAGTCACGCCTGGGAACCAGGCTGGGATCGAATCCATTCGAGCGTTTGAAGAGGATATGGCGCTCGGTCGTCCACTATGAAGGAGAGGAAAGGTCGTCCAGAGGTCTGACCAGAAGTCTAGACGCGATGTGACGGACCAGCTGTGTAGTTCGCTGAAGGTCTGGCGAT
>Ga0058704_10000896_pt1 | contig 14482 bp, 10 predicted proteins | sample AgamicMgSfe_FD_71363 | JGI IMG/M metagenome (GOLD analysis project Ga0058704, IMG submission 71363) | Agave microbial communities from Guanajuato, Mexico - Mg.Sf.e | ecosystem: Host-associated > Plants > Phyllosphere > Phylloplane/Leaf | place: Guanajuato, Mexico | collected 2012-05-30
CTATCAGCACAATGCCGGAGTAGGTGTAGATCTCCTTTTGCGCATATCGGAGTCTGATCGCTTGTAACACGGCAGGTTCGTTCAAATGCGAGAGGTTCGTTAGGTCGTCACTGGCTTCGAGCATGGCAGGGTTCATTAGAGGTGGGAGGGTGGACGTATTCGCGTCCTCCGCCTGGAGCGCGGAGAGCGTCGTCTCGACCGTCTTGGTCTGCGGCCGTCAGCATGTTCATCCCCTCACAACACCTCACGCTCTAATAGGATTGGTCGTACCTCTCCGCTCTCCAGCGCAAACACCAACCTGACCTTCTCCCCATCCACCCTCTTCTCCGTCACCTCCGAGGCCACCCATCCCTCAGTCTGATCCGGCTGCCACGCCTTGGTCCCGACATCGTACAAGTGCGCCATCTTGTCTGTCTCTTCTCTCTCCTCTTACTACCACTCCCACCGCCTCCTCACGCCTCCGTAGGCTCAGCAATAACACAGATTACCCTGACCGATCCGAAACGCCCAGCGTTAATGTTCACCAAGTGTCGTCAAACAAACCGCATCAATGCAAAGTATACAGCAGTAGAGTGGTCGGTCTGGGTGATAGCAGAGAAGGGACGACGGCAGCATTAACATGCGCGATGCGTGATGCATAACTTGCGGTGCTCCTGGATATATATCTCCAAAGTCGGCACGCTTCACGCTAAGCTTGATGCGTAAGAGCGGCGAACGGTTGCACGGGCGTTTGTTTGAAATCTGGGGTTCAGCGATTGTTCAAAGAATTGAGGTTTTGAAACGACGAGACTTCGCGATGAATGAACTTTTGGGAGTATAGGAGGTACAGCTTGCTCAAAACATGCACATGCACATGCGCTCTAGCATCACACACGTGATTGTAGTGATGGGTGTACTGCTACACTCGCCACAGCAACGCGTGTAAAAGCCCCTGTTCATCAAATCGCGGCGGTCTGCTTCAGTCCTCGCACGCAATTGGTCACTACCATACGCGCAGCTGACACGTCGCTCACACACCTCTTCACGAGCTGTTATGATGATAAGCTGGCGCGACAAAACGCTAGCAATAGCTTGAGCATAGACTTCGGTATCTACCAGCGAGTCCAAGCTGATGTCCAATGAGTGCCGTCCATGACCCTCTTGACTAAAGATACAAAAAGCGACCTCCTATCATGTCGTCGAGTAACGAACACCACCAACGCCTCGCTGACTTCCAATAGCAATGTTCCCTCTTCCCAGCGAACGTAAGTAAAGACAATGATACTCGTTATGAAGCATTCCTCCTTCTCGCCGCCAAACGCGCCTTCGCAGCTTCGATACGATCGACTCCGACTTCTTTGCCAGATTTGTCCGTCAAGCTCACGATGCGCTTGCCAGCTGCAGGGGCATTTATGGCATTCCAAGCAGCCATTGGCTTGGCAATCTCAGTCTGCTCATGTTTGGTCGTCGTTGGTGGCGAGATATTCTCCTTTGCCGGTGGAGAGCCTGTGGGCTTCCTGACAGTCTCCTCTTTACGGTCGAAGTAAGAACGCTTCGTTTCGCCGACCGGCGGCGACAGCACAGGGTTAGGGTCGAAGGGACTAGAAGCCGGCACTGGTATCGAAAGGTCTTCTGTGGCATCACTTACAGTAGCTTTGCGCTGTACTGGTGATGTAAACACATCGCGACGTGCTTTAGGATATTGTTCCGGCGATGGCTGAGGCAGACCCGGCGGCAGCACCGCCGAGTCTTTGCGCTCCTCCTCAAGCTTCGGCAGCGGCAGGACTTCCTGTCGTATGAGCGACTCTTTCGAAAAGCGGCCGTCGGCTTTAGTAGAAGGCATGGTCTCCTGCCGAGTAATGGGCTCCGTTGCTACCTTTTCATGAGGTGGCGAAGGTTGAGCGGAGTCTCTACGCGTGAGTTTGCCAGTCGGTAGCGTATTGATGCTGAGCGACTTGAGCGGAGTAAGAGTCGTGCCGCTGGTGACCGTACGACCAGCATTTGGTGAGACCAGCGGCCGTTCGGCGGTCCTGATTACCACTGGGCTTGAGGGACCGAGAGACTGATTCCAGATATCATCGTTGGTCCTCGTACGAGCGGTATCCGGTCTAGCCCGGCGTCTGGCCTTCTGTGATTCAGGTTCTGTTTGCGGTTGTTCAGCTGGCTCAGCATGTTGGTGCCTGACCTTTTGCGCTTCAGGCTCAGCTTTCGGTTGCTCAGCTGGCTCAGCATTTTGTTGTTGCGATTGTGTCTCCTTCGACGTCTGGTTTGACTGCGGCTGAGAGTGTAACGCTGCTGTAGTCGCTGCTGCCTTCGCTGGTTCTGACTTATAGCTGCGCCTTGTGCCCAAATCTGGCTTGCTGGCTGCGGCCTGCGGCTCTGGCTTAGGCTCTGGTTTCTGCTCCAGTGCATGCCGATTCGTCAGCGTAGCCTGCATCTCCTTCAACCGCGCCTCAAGCTCAGCAGTACGCTTCTCCAGCATCTCCACCTTCTTCTTCTCCAGTCGCAACTGGTCGGCAAGCTCTGTGCATTGAAAGTCCTTGTCCTTCGCAAAACTCTTCGCCATCTTCTGCTTAGCGATGAGCTTCTTAACCTCCCGCTGCGAGTTCTCGCGATAGACGTCGTATTGCGTCTTCCAATACATGCCAGAGTCAGACTTCGACTCCGCAAGATCCCGAATGGAATCATCACCGTGCGTAGCCTTGTCTGACCGTTTGCGCTTCGCCGACTCCTCACGCGCCTGTTCCAGTGCTTCCGTAAGCTTACTGCGACCTCTGCCCTTCTCCGTAGCTTCTTCTTCCTTGTCCTCCGCAGCACTAGGCTTAGCCCACGGGCTCGGAAACTTGCCAGGACAATCATCCGGTATCCCACTCTTTGACGGTCGCTTGTCCGCATTGTCCAGCACGTGCTCGCCAAACGTCACAGTCTTCCGCTTCGCGGCTGCCGTTCCCGGCGTCATGAGGATGCCTTTCGTGGGTGAAGCCATAGGCTCTGGAATGATAGCCTCTTCAAGTTTGCCGAAGCCCTGCACCTCGCCAGCGCTCTTCGGTCGCGTCATGCTAGGCCTCTCAGGCCTCGAACCGGTTGGTCGCTGTCGCGCATTTTCGGTAGTCGAATGCCGTCGCGGTTTAGGCTGCACCGTTTGCGGCGTTCCGAAGATGGCATGCTTGAATGCGCGTACTGCGAAGACTGGCGCTGGCGTTTCCGGTGGCTCTATGTATCCTGTTGCATCTGAATCTGTACATCGTCAGTATCGCAGTCATGTCGCGTAACGGATGGCTCAAACTGTACTGTACCTGACGGCGTCCCATTGCCAGAGCGGCCATTTTGGCCAGCCAGCCAGTTCAGCATCTTAACGACCTGGAGCGGACGCGCAGTAATGTTTGCTGGACTTTAGTGAGCGCGCCCGCCTGCCAGTGTCGATGTCGTGCAGAAGTAAGGGTTGAGATGTCGCGATTGGTTCGCAATACCACGCATTGTTTGGATTTAGACAGATTGGGAAGCAAAGTACACCCCCACATGACAACGACAACATGGCCCGTGCTGATAAGACGACCTGCAACTGCAACTAGAATGCGCGATGACTCGCATTTGCCTGACGGACACCTCGTTGACCGCCAACACATTCACAGTAGAAACGTTAAAAAAAACATGCTCGCCATTGCGTAGTGGACTGCAGCCTCGGCTGTTTGTCCTGAAGTTGTCCGCTATGAGACGACCATAAGCCAACCTCGACAACCAATATGGCTCCGAAATCGCCGTGGAACAAGAAGACTACAATCAACACCAATGCACAGAAGGCTGCTACAGAGCAAGCTGCTTCGCCAGCGATCAATTATGGCGAAGTTCAAACCGACGAGATCGAGGCCCTCAAGGCCATTTACATGGAAGACTACGAAGAAGTGGAGACGAAGAGTGCCTGGAGCAAGACTACAGACCGGAGCTTCAGGCTAAGACTTAGATCGTTCTCGGAGCAGGAGAGCTCTGTTGTACTGTCTGTCAAGCTGACAGCGACTTACCCGAGAAGCGTGCCGATGCTGGAACTGGCGGGCCTGGACAGCTATCATGAGCGGACCCAGAAACGGGTTAGGAACATCGTGCAAAACAGGCCTAAGCATATGCTTGGAGAAGTAATGATGTATGCAATTGCGTCCGAGATACAAGAGGCACTGGAAGATGCTGTTCAGGCTAAGCAGCAAGGCACCCTTCCAAGTTTGGAAGAAGAGCGCGCCAGCGCAGAGGAGGTGGCGAATGCTCTGGCCAAAGAGGCAGAGGAAGCAGAAGCGCGTCTCCAGCGCGAAGCACAGGAAGAAGAGGATCGGGTGCTCAAGCGGATGGTTGATGAGGAGCTCAACCGAAGAGAGAGGCGCAAGTCGGTCAAGGCACCTCCTCCGCTGGCTAGCCAGCCCAGTGTCACCGACGAAGACATCGTTACTTTCGATCAAACTGCAATTATACAAGTGCGGAACGACCGCGCAGAATTCAACGCTGTGACGTTAGTCGGCGCGCTCTCGCGCAAACGGGACGAGCAGCTCTATCTGGGCAAGCCACAGATCGCAGAAGCTAGTGCACACGCACTCGTTGCCGTGAAGAAGCTAAACAGCAACAAGTCCAGAGACGAGATTATGCAGGTTGAGTCAATGCTCGAAGCCGTTACCAACCTTCGGCACAGCAGTATCCTTGGTCTCCTCGCCTACCGCGTCGACCGCATAGACGTTACAGCATCGCAGATTGTCTTGTGTAGCGAGTACGCTGATCGTGGTACTTTGCATGAGTTGCTCGAACTGGGTGGGCTGCACGTCGACAAAGCCAAGCAGTTCACGATACAAATGCTTGAAGCTCTGGATTATCTGCACCACCATGGTGTGGCCCATGGCAACTTGACTGCTAATTCAGTGTTCCTACATTCCACTCCATCTTTGGCGCCAAAACTTGGGCAGCTGGGACAATGGATGCTTCAATCATATGCAAGTCCTCTGCCGCAGAAGTGGCAACCTACCGAAGGTGCGGACGTGTCGGGCAGCATGCGTAGAAAGTCCGACATATGGTACCTCGGCGTCATTGTCGTCCAGATTTTTCTGGGGTCGCAAGCCGTCACCGACTACCTCTCTCCACATGTGATGCTTGGAAGACTGTACTTCTCTGATGCCTTCGATGACTTTGCCAGGAAGCTGTTTGCCACGGACGTGAGAAAGCGGCCGTCCGCTTTCGACTTGTTGCCAGTCGAGTTCTTGCGCACTGATGCGCCAGTCATGGAAACGGCACCCGTACTAAGTACTCCGAGACACAGAAAGTCCGGCTCTGGCGTCATGAGTCCGGCAAAGCGAAGATCAAGGCATAATTCGTCGAGTGTGCTCGAGCCAATGTCTAGATATGCAGCGGACTTCACCGAGATGGGCCGTCTGGGAAAAGGTGGATTTGGCGAAGTCGTCAAAGCGCGCAATAAGCTGGATGGCGGTATCTACGCCGTGAAGAAGGTCAAGCAGGCGCCGCAGCTTCTCGACCAAGTGCTCTCTGAGGTTATGCTACTGAACAGACTTAACCATCCCTACGTTGTCCGCTACTTCTCCACCTGGGTTGAGACGGACGTGTCTGGCGCTATTGAGGAGGAAGAAACCACTACGACAACAGAAGAGACCACAACTGATACCTCGTCGGATGAGCCAAGGATGGACTTTGGCTTCCAAAGCGCTGGTGGGCTTGACTTTGTGAGCTCGAGCGGTTATGCTGGTATTGAGTTTGGTGAAGACGATGAGGACGAGGAAGGCTCGGATGACGAAGACGCCGCGGAAGATCTAGATGAAAAGCCGTCTACCAACGGAGCGTCTACTGAAGTCTCGGAAATGCGAGACCTGCGTATGCCCCGCCCAAGGTCGGACAATCGAAGGCCGCCATCGATCCTGTACATCCAGATGGAGTTTTGTGAACGCCGCACTCTTCGTGACTTGATTCGCAAGAGTCTGAGCGCAGATGATTCGTGGCGCTTTGTTAGGCAGATCACGGAAGGGCTTGCGCATATCCATGGCCACGGCATCATACACCGAGACCTGAAGCCAGACAATATCTTTATCGACGTCGCAGGCAGTCCGAAAATCGGCGACTTCGGTCTTGCGACAACGAGCCAATACCACTTTATTGAGCGAGCCGCGACAATGAGCGGCCATAGTGGCGGAGGCGACATGACGCGCAGTGTCGGCACAGCTCTATATGTCGCACCAGAGCTGAAGTCTGTATCCGGTGGCGCTTACAATGACAAAGTCGACATGTACTCGCTCGGCATCATGTTCTTCGAGATGTGCGAAGAGTTTGGCACTGCCTTTGAGCGCATCAAGGCTATTCAGCAGATCCGCGAGAAGAATCACTCCTTGCCTGCAGTATATTACGCCAATGGTGAGAAAGCAGCGCAAGGCAAGCTCATCGATTGCTTAATCTCACACAAGCCCAGCGAACGGCCAAGCAGCACCGAGCTGTTACGAAGCGACGTCCTTCCTATCAAGGTAGAAGATGAAGCTGTCAGGCAGGCGCTGAGCAGCTTGTCCGACACACGGTCTCCGTACCATCAGAAGATGATGTCCGCACTTTTCGCACCGGACTCGATAGGCGCAGGTCGCGTGAAGGCGTTGGCATGGGATGCGAAGGGCGACACTGTGACCGAAGATGCGAACAGACTACGCCTCAGGACGATTGCAAGACAGAAGCTTGAGTCGGTATTCCGTCGGCACGGTGCAGAAGAGGCCCGCAGGCCGACAGTCTTTCCAAGATCGGGGTACTATACTAATGCCAACGTTGTTCAGCTGCTAGACGCTTCGGGCAACATCCTCCAGTTACCCTACGACTTGACATTGCCACACGCCAGACAGTTAGCAAGACATACGCCAACTGTCAAGAGGACGTTCGTCTTCGCCAGCGCGTACCGAGACGCTTTCAGTGGCGGCCCGCCAAAAGCGAGTGAGGAGGTAGATTTCGACATTACCAGCTCGAGGCGAGAGGATGATTCCACCTTCGACGATGCAGAAGTCTTGAAAGTTATGGACGAGGTTGCGTGTGAGATGCCTGCTTTTGCATCAGCGAGCAACATTTGCTTCTATCTCAACCACGCTGCCATACTAGATTCGATCTTGGAAAACTGTCGGGTACCAACAGCTCAGCAATCTATGGTGAAAGAAGCTATTAGTAGACTTGGCTTTCACCAATGGACATGGGCTAAGGTAAGAACAGAGCTACGCAAGTTGGGTCTGCCTGATACCACACTTGATGACATGCAGCAATTCGACTTTCAACAGGCGCCAGAAAAAGCGTTCACGCGTCTGCAAGAGCTTTTCGAGACTGCGCCATCACGGTTGCAAGCGCGAATGGAACGTGGCATCCGGTCCTTGACCGCGGTCATCCAGACTGCGGGCCAGCTATCAGTACAGCGACCGCTCCAGATAGCTCCACTCGGATCTGTCAATGCCAAGTTCTACGAAGATGGCATGCTTTTCCAGTGCGTGCTGGAGCGCAAGACAAACAAGACCGTCATCGCTGCCGGTGGCCGCTACGATAGCCTCACACAAGCTCACCGGGCAATGAATGCACCCACAACGTGCAAAGGAGCGGTAGGCGTGTCCATCGGACTGGATCCAATCCTGACATACATGTCGAAGAGCTCGGACGCGGGCAAGAGCACATATCTCAAAGACAGACGGCAGCCTGAGGCGCAGCCGAAGCGGTGTGATGTGCTAGTTGAGGCGAGCGGCACGGAAGCTGCTCATACCGTAGCGATAAGGATTCTCACTGCACTCTGGGCTAATAAGATCAGCGCAGAGCTGGTAGCGAACAGTCATAGCAGCAACGTCAGTGTTGAGCACAGCTTCGTTGTTACTGTTCGGCACGAAGCATCCAACACCGTGCGAGTCAGCAGCACGGCTTCAGACGCTGACGAGGTGGATGTCCCGATCACTTCGCTCGTCAGCCATTTGCAGCAGGAGCTGAAAGAGAAAGAGAGCAGCAAGGCTCGACCGCCTGCATTCGTGCGGCAAACAAGCCATCATGATGCAGCCGATCGCAGGGGTAACGTACAGGTGCTCATGGCTCAACACCGCAGCAAGAAGTCCAACAAGTATCATATTGTGGAAGCTGCGCAGCAGCGGTGGACGGAGAAGGTCGACGAATGGAAAGACGCTCCGATCCTTGCCGTCGAGACCCGAGACGATGTGCTTGAGTTGGTGAGAGACTCCCGACTTGGTGACGCTGAGAGCTGGCGTAGAGCAGTACAGAGTGTACAGCTCAATGAGCGCCAGTATCTACAGCAGGTGCAGGACATTCTGAGCTCTTGGCGGAAGAAGTGGGTTGAGGGCAATGGCGAGCGCGAAGCTTGCGTCTTCAACTTCCGTACAGGGCATTGCATCTACTATGACCTTGGCCTATGATAGACGACTATAGAGTACGATAGCACGATAGCATGAGACACGCATGATCAGCAGCACATGTTCGAATACACAGCTACCGAGCCTTTTCTGGAAAGCTTTCAAAGGCCGCTCTCAGCACGAGCTGGCCGGTATTAGATAGCTCCCATGTTGTTGATAAACGTCGCTTCCATCGTCAACGTTGACTTGAGCCCCCTTGTCATCCCAAAACCTCCATCTCGCTGGCATCGTGTGTTGTCGTGATGGCGCTGTCAGGTACCCGAGCCTTCCTTCAGCGCGGAGCTTGGATGGTCGCGTGACTGAGTGATTTTTGATATGTGACCAGTGGAGCGGTTGAGGTGGTGCGAGTCGTTTATTTACTGTTCGAGCTGTCAGTTACTATGCCATTGGATGTGCCATTGGAAGCTGCTGCTCACCTGCGGGCTCTGGTCTTTCTTCTCTTACGCTTCAGCCTCCGAACGCGCTTCTTCCTCCATTTCGCTCTCATCTTGGGCGAGTTTGACTGCGGATGGTATTAGCAAACGATTTCCGAGCCATTGGACATGGCTTGGGGTCTCACCTTGTGCCTTGATGAGTTCGATGGTAGTGCAAGGAAGAAACTCGAGAACCAGCGAGGAATTGAGCAAATGTGCGGAGGGAGCTTGGACCACTTCATTCGGTCCTTGGCAACGTCAGTGCCCCTCAGAGCACGTGATGCCTCGAGACGACGAGGGTCGTGAATTTAGTACTCAGTAGGTGGCTGTTACCAAGAGTTCGACCTTCTCCATTATATTTTTGATATTCCTGGTACTAAAACCCTCCAACGCTTAATATAGAAGTTTCTCAGCATAACGGGAATCACAATCATTTCCAATAATTTGATCTCCGAAGATCACATTCCCGTCGAGTCGCTGTTGGAGGTATCTAGCTGTCAGCCGTACTAAGAATCGGCCACGAAATAACTTCGGAGCACCTCCACCTCGACTTCGTTCACTTCAACCGCAACCATCCCGTCGTCATGCGAGTCCCAATGGTCTACTGAGTTCGATTCCCAAACCATCGTCACGTACGCCTCCTTCGCAAGATGACGTGTGATACCAACGTCGATCCTGTGGTCGCATCGCTGCTCTTCCAGCACGCGTCTCGTCCCAAGCGTGAGGACTTCTCCTCCCATGTCCTCAATATCGCCACTGACATAGGATTAGGAGTCGTATATGAGATTCGGACCAATGATGAGTTTGACATCGGCAGAAGGCAGGTTCAGCAAGCATGGGGAATCGACGAACTCACCGTCTCGACGCACCATCTGCGATTCCATTGCATCGTGTTCGAAGATGAGGACGACGACAAAGTCGCTCCACTGATATACGTCCGTGTCTTGTCGCGCAATCCAGTCATTCTCAAGTGCTCGGATTCCAACAATCCGGGCGTCGAGACCACACTTTTCAGAGACAGCGGAGACGTCCTGCTCAACCATGGCGATATTCTGCAGCTCGCATCAGATATTTCACTAATTTTCCAGACTAACAGGTGTGGCAAGCTACCTACAAGTGGCCTTGACGATATCAGACAAGCAGAGGTCAGGCGCTTCGCAGCTCAATATCAGGTTACTGGGCGTATGCTTGGTGCCGGCGGCAACGCCAGCGTCTTCGTTGCCGTGAAGCAGTCTAGTCACCGCCAAGTCGCCTGCAAGATCGTGTCGCTACCCTGTAAGAGACGAGACCAACCGCAAATCGATCAGAGGTTACAAGTTGCAGAGGCTGAAGCGCTCGAGCTTCGCCTCATGAGGAAGAGGGAGAACCTCGCGAGGGAGTACAATGTTCTCAAAGACCTGAACCACCCTAACATCATCTGTCTCGAGCAAGTCTTTTGCGCGTCGTACAACATCTACATTTTCCAAGAGCTCATTACTGGCGGCGATCTCCTGTCTTACATTGAGAGGGAGGGAGCCCTGGGCGAGCCGCAGACCGCAGTCATTGTACGTCAGGTTCTCAAGGCCACCGACTACCTGCACAGCAACCTGATCGTACATCGCGACATCAAGCCTGAGAATGTGCTAATGACCTCGTGGCGAGAGGGAGGTCGAATTGTGCTTACTGACTTCGGCCAAGCACGAACGCTTGAGGGTGCAAAGACTGCTGCGAAGAGCTCGGCCGTCTTTCGTATGCAATCGGTGGTAGGGACGTACGGCTACACCGCGCCGTAAGTTGTCCTGCGCGAAACTTGGGGAAACTGTATGCTGACCACGCCTATGCAGTGAGGTATACCAACAACCCAAGCGAGACCTGCAAAGGGACAATGGTTATAGCAAGGCTATCGATATCTGGTCCATCGGCTGCATAACCGCAACATTGCTCACTGATGATCTCATCTTTCCGGAAGATGGCGAACGACCACCTTCAGATGATGCTTATGCGACTACTCATGCCCCTACTATGCGCTGGGATCTATCCATTCTGGATCATGGTGTGACATGGCAAGGCATTGGTCGTCACGCCAAATCATTCGTTAGAGGCTGTCTGAAGGTTGATGAGGCCGCGCGTCTGACTGCGAAGCAAGCATTGCTCCACGAGTGGTTCACCAACAAGCATTACGCTGCTGAACTTGAGGCTGCGTACCAACGTGCTATCCATGACTGGAAGCCACGAGCCAACGCCGGCAAGGTGATCCAGTTCGTCGACACTACCGATGCTGTACCGGCGGAAGTAAGGCCAGGGCACGTCAGACGGCTGGTCGAAGAAACAAAGTCGCATCACTTTCCGCCTTCGAGTGTCCCGAAACCGCCGCCAAATGCTTTCAACAAGAATCTGGTATACCTGCCTCCGCCGAAGACAAAACACACCCCCCTTCCCACGGTTGCTGAGGAGGTAGAGGACGACGCTACACTAGCAGCACACGATATCCAAGCTGACGGAGTCGTTGGAAAGCGAGCGTTGTTCGCCAGCCCCGCTTGCATTCCAAACTCGCCAGTGGCTGACATGCGCACAACTCGCCACCGCTTCGAGCACATGTCGATCGAAGACTTTGCGCCTTCGGAGACGCAGTACTCGGTGAACGACTCGCTCCCGCCGCCGCCGCCGGACTGGAACGACAGCGTCACACCGTCGCAGCTCATGCTTGACGAGCCCTCGCAAAGGAGATACCCTTCGCCGCCAGTGCCCGTCAGTGCTTATGGTACGAAGCGACCGACCAGCTGGGCCGGTGTCGACGAGCTTGATGAGAGTCTCACGCAAGGGACACCTTACTTCGCAGATGGTGCAATGGCTGCGCAGTCTCAGAGGAAGAAGGTGTGCCGTTAGTGGGAAGCATACCAGGTTGTATGCGACAAATACAACAATGTTTGCTGTTTGCAGTACAATATATACGATGATATTTAGCTGACAGCATGGCACCTTGAAGGTCATGGGAGCGCGAAGGTATTGCTTCGACTGAAGGCGGAAGGTACCCACTGCATGTTGCGCCTAGCTAATGGATCAACATAATATTACTATGTACGCTTAGTGACGGCGCTATCGTGATACTTCTCATAGAAGGGTTCCACTCGCTGCTGTAATGGAATCCTACACCTCTTGCAATAGCTGACTTTACCACTCTGGTCCCTCAACTGAGCATCCATTCAGACACGTCAGAACAGAGGCTATTGCTCTGGACTGCGTCGACATATGCCTATCCAAAGCCGCACCGCGCGAAAGAGCACCACAGGCTTCCTCAATCTCCCACCAGAACTCCGAAATCTGATCTACGACTTAGCTTTACACAATTGTCCACCTCGGCGCGCCAACACGGTGCATTCTAGAAATCTTGATAACTGTTGGATCCATGAGTCGTATCACAGTCTCGTTAGCGTGAGTCGACAAGTACGAAACGAGACCTGACCAATCTTCTTCCACAGACGCAGGCTCGAGCTAGACTTTACGCCAACCTTTGTGCAGCAAAATTCCTCCGCGACCGTATCTTCATGGCTAGGACACACGGACCGAAGATGTCTTTCGCTGTATAGACCGATACCGGTTTCATTTCTATTGGGTAGGCGCAGTGATTCAGTTCACGCTTTCACTAGGAGAGGCGAAGGATAACATCAACGAAAAATACCCTGGCGACGAGAACTTCGTTGGCGAGAACTACCATCTGCGCGCAGTTGCAATATCTCTTGTGGAGCGGTGCATCAGCTCGGTCTCGGGCGGCAGAGATGAATCAATATGTCGGGAAGATGCTTGAGGCACAGCTAGAGCCGCGCTTAAGCAAGATACAGCTGCGAGAGATTTTAGGCTTCTTCGGGGAGAGAATCGTAAAGGGTGTTGAGCTAAGTAGGACTTCAGTAGCAGTGGTCCATGAGGCGAGAGTCTATGGCCGATATTAACAGGAGGTTCTCAGCTCGCTGCGTCAAAGACCCTCGGAAGTCTCATAGAGAAGATGTTACAGAGAGCGCCCCAAACTTAGCCTAGCAATTGATGATGTTGATAGATGGGCAGAGGAGGATAGCTTCCAATATAGAGATGATCAGTGTCTATAAACTCATCTACCTGTACACTTGGGTTTAAGTTCCGAGAGCTGGCGGGAGCAGGGGCAGGTGAAACTCAGGTTGACTGATCGAGCATGGAGGAGATCACAAACGACGTTGGGAGATCACTAACAACATCCAGCCTCGTGTTAGCGGACGGTTCGTGAGATCAGGTGGATTACAAGGTATTAGCTGAGCCGGATTTTTCCTCCTTCCCGTGGGCACTATTACATACAGTGGTCCAGGTGGCATCATCGAAGCTCAAGCGGCGACTTTCATGGAGCTGGGGGAGGGAGTCCAGACAAAGAGTTGATTAATAGCTTTAACTTTCCACCCAACGCCATCCCTCCTTGATTCAGCCCTCTGGTCAAATCATCAACCCGCCCTCAACTTCCAGAAGGCACGCCCATCTTCACCGACGGATCCTCGAAGTAAACTTCTATCCTATCCGGCTTCTCCTGGTACTCAGAAACCTCCACACCCTGTAACCTCAGGGTGAGCACTGTCTGGTGCATCTTCGCCGACCTGAAAGCATTCGCACCTGGATGTGCAGCTAGACTCGTCTTCAGCGGTCCAGGACCTAGACTCCGCTGTCGGAGAGCGTACAGCTCTTCTGTTGCGGCGAGTTGATCTTTTATAAGGCGGATAATGTAGGCTCGATTCTTATGGTGTACGGTACCGACGCTCGTACGTGGGCCGAAAAATGGAGATTCGTTGGGGTCAGCCGGGATCCAGGCGCGGAAGACGCGCTCGGTTGGGCCTTGGGTGTAGTATTGCACGCGGTAGGGCTGGTGCATGTACATGCTTGGATTGCCTGTTAGCTGACTGACCGGCTCAAGCCCGCAAGAGATGCTGTAAGATCCATGCTCACCGAACGCTCTGCTCGTTCTTCACCGTCAATTGGTGCCAATCCTGCAGGCTGAGATACTGCCGGAAAAGCTTCAACCGCCGCTGTGCCCCTCGACGAGCACCCTCTCGCACCACCCCGAAATCCGCGGCGTCACCAACGCTCGAGGCATCCGGATTTGCTTCCGCTTGTTCAGGCAGCTTCGAGCTCCTGAGCGAAGCTGCGCGCTCGGATCCGACAGGTGCATGCGAAGACGCAGGTGTGGGAACCAGTCTCCGTGGCCTCTTCGCCGCACGACCATCCATAGCTGACCTGGTGTAATTGGTTGTTAGTCACCAGTCTTTGCACGCAAAGCTGCGTAGTGCCGTATGACGACACCGCTGGAAGAACCATTCACTGGCCGCCAAGCAAGCTCCGCCCGTTTGCTGCTCGCTCTTCTAGCGTGTGCTTCGAAAGTGGAGGTGGAACCTGGAAGGAGGCTTGTCAGTCACTTTTCTTCCACTCTTCTGAACCCAGGGCCCCAACGGAGCGTGAGCTATCGATCGGAAAGTCCTGGATGGTCCTGATGGCCTAGGTATGCATAGTATGGTATGCGCGTGATATGGTCCTGGAGTGTACAATTCGGTGCCGCATGCCTGTTGACTTGCTGTGAATGGAGGTTCAGAAGAAGCTGCAGGTGAATGCGAAACTCACTTCCGCGCCAAGAGTGGAGCCACTTTGCTCTTTGCGGAACACCGCACGCTCGAAGCCAGAGTCGGCAGATCTTAGCGT
>Ga0058704_10000898_pt1 | contig 14477 bp, 16 predicted proteins | sample AgamicMgSfe_FD_71363 | JGI IMG/M metagenome (GOLD analysis project Ga0058704, IMG submission 71363) | Agave microbial communities from Guanajuato, Mexico - Mg.Sf.e | ecosystem: Host-associated > Plants > Phyllosphere > Phylloplane/Leaf | place: Guanajuato, Mexico | collected 2012-05-30
CTCGGTGGTGAATGGGTACTCCTCGACAGTATCTGGCAGAGTCGCTGTGCCATTAAGGGACGCTATCGCGCCGTCAATAGCATGCTGTAATGGAAGCACGTAAATCTCGGCGTCATTGCTGTGCGTGTTGACGAAAATGCGCCCGCCGAAAGAACCGTCGGCCCTTATTGTATAGTTCCATACTCCAGCTGTTCCTTCAGCAGGAGACGATACAAAGCTCGCAGCTGCAAAGCACGGCGAGACGCCCCGAATCGAGCTCCGACATGTTGTCAGGAGGTCGTCGTCCGAATTCAGCACTTGCACATCCAGCCCTCCGGCTCGAATTGGCTGTGCTACCTGGTTGATAACGGTCGATATATCGCCACCGGCATGGCCATTGTTGATAAAGACCACGGTATTGCGCCCTCCTGCGCTCGATGATACCGCATCCCTAAGGCTGCGTACGGGGACTGGACTCCCGACGCCGAAGTCGCTAGGTGGCACGAAGAAGTTCTTCGCATAGCTGATGATGAACATGAAGATCACGGGCGCAATGAGCGCACGTATTAGGGTGCCGAGCAAGTGGCGGAAGAAGACGATCCGGAGTGTCTTCTCACAGAGCGTCCATGTCTGCCTGATGAACGCCATTTTTGAACGTGGTGCTCAGGATGAGCGGGAGTTGCGCAAAGGGCGCTCGCTGCGCCGAGGGACCTCGAATCTTGTACGACTACGCTGTTTGATGAACGAGTTCAATCGTTTTATCAAGGTCGAGTGTTGTCGTTGCGAATGCCCAGGCCGTTGTTGCGGGCAGGGGAACACCGGCCGATCCAAGTGGCGCCGTGGGAGGTCGTGAAAGAACTCGACTCGGATCGAGGGGCTGATACACTTGCACGAAGGGGAACTGAACGCTGAGGAGAAAGGAAACGACGAAATGGATACTGTACAGTTCTTTGCGCGATGGCGAACATCTGAAGGCGAAGTGCTTGATTACGTACTTGACTTGAGTGCTCGGCATAGAAAGCGATCCGCGGCGGCCACGGGTGCGTTTAGGAATGCCGAGTCCCGATCGGCCTTGGCTGTTGCTGGGACATCAGTCGCGCCGCAAGCTGTATACTCTGATGCCTTGCTGGAAGGGTTCCGTGGAGCACTGAACCTGAAGATTGAAGTTGCACCGGGTGAGATGTGGTTGGACAACTTGTCACGGTGCAACACAGTGTCAGATCTGGTGGGGCCGGATCTGGCTTTTCAAGATCTAGCAACCCGAAGATGTACCGTGCGACTTCGACTTCTCCTTGAGTCTAACAAAAAATACGCGTCCTCAGTCAATATCATTGAACGACGTATGCACAGATATAGTATTGTCACCTCTCGGCCGAATACCATGCCCTACTCCGGAGCTATAGCCCGCACCGACGATGACACTCGCCGCTCGCTTTCTCGCAGAGACTTATCTCTGGCAACCTCTCTTTGGCATAACCTGCTGGAGCGCACCGGAAGCTGCTATCTTCAGATGGCATCTCATGGGAGATTCACCAGTGTTTCTGGAATGCTTTGACTCATGGAGCTCCGGGTGCCTTCTGAAAGAGCCAAGCAAACCCTGCTCAAAGAGCAACTCAGGCTAGAGGTGAAGTTGTCTCATTGCACTTCATAAATATGACCGTATATCGCTCTTCATTCTCTTCTTTCCGTATTGACCATGCAGAACATCCATCATCAGAGACTGTTCGACAACATCGCACAGCTCATGGACAGCGGAAAGCATACAGATCTCACTATTGAATGCGACGGACGGCAGTTCAAAGTTCACAGAGCTATTGTGTGCTCAGCGTCTTCCACCCTTGCGGTCGAGATGGAAGCCGGTATGACAGAGTCTCTTACAGGTGTAGTCAAGCATACAAACTTCGATGCCGACACTGTGCAGCGGATAATCGACTACATCTACAAGACGACATATCAGCTCGCAGAGGATCTTAAGGTGACAATTGAGCTCAAGGGCGAGAGTGGAGAGGCAGATAGGGAGGCGGCCAAGGTTGCTGAGATAGTGACCTTGACCGGTACCAGCGCAAGACTCATCGCGCACGTGAGGATGTACGCAATCGGCGAATATTACCATCTATCAACGCTTAAGATATTGGCCAAGGAGAACTTCACCAACTCAATCGACCCGGTGAGCTTTGAGACAGCTGGCTTCATCCACGTCATCCGGCAGGTCAAAGAGCACATAGGTGTGAACGGAGACGAGATCCGTGACGCGCTGCACACCATAGCACTGAGCAACATCAGTAAGCTGACGAAAGACGTCGACTTGATGAAGCAACTGACCGAACTGGACGACGTGCAGGATTTCGCCGCCGACATGCTTCGTCAGATGGTTCGACATCAGATTCTCGACAAAGAAGCGCATGCTCAGCAACTTGCGAAGAAGGACCAGGAGATACATGTTAAGAATGTTGAGGTTCAGAGATTGCGGAGAGAGTGTGAAGAGGAAATTCGGCGTGCGAGTGAACGTGCAGATGGCTATGAGCGCAGCTCTCAGCGCATTCAGGAGGTGATGGATCGGCTGGTCGAGGATCTGGAAGGCTTACCGTCGGAATGCCGCAACAGTAAGTGCGATCGGACATTTGGGGACCTGAGTATTGAGCGCAAGGGTCGATCTGGGGAAGGGAACTGGGAGATGAGGTGCGCGAGGTGTCGGTGCAGGCTTTGCAGCAAGTGAGGAAGCGTACGGGAACGATGTCGATCTGCGCGACCGCATTGCGTTGTTCGGATGGTGGCATGTGAGACACGATAACAGTATCAGAAGTCATGATTGATGCACAGAGCTTTTGCGTATTCGGCACGGTCAGAAGCGGGCGTCTCAGCATTCTAACTTGTGATCTCATCGTGGCCGTGGTATGTGGGCATTCCGAAGGCTAGATTTGGAAACGCGGCTCCATGTTCGCTCTTTGGGTAGATAGACAGAAAATGAAACTCGCTTTTCCAGTACGATTGCTGTCAAGTGAAGCGAAGTGAGGTCCAAAAGGTACGAGTGGATCTCGCGTGGCGTGGCGTGGCGTGAGGTGGAGTGGAGTGGAGTGGGGTCCAAAGCGCGGGGACGGATCGGTGCTTGTGAACCTTCGACATCGACCTTCGAGCTCACATAATACATTGTCAAGACCATCCTAGCAGAGTAGCCTGGGACTCGCTGCTGTAGGTGCTGCAAGTCGATGTCGGCAGCAATGGCGTCGCCCAAGCTCGCGATGTCGCCTCAAGCTCGTCTCACATACTTGGGCATCTCAGCTATTCTACGTGGCGGTCGACGGCCACTCGTTCGTTGCTTGTCATGCGCGAAACCGCGACAGCCTAGACATAGACCTCTCGCGACTACCTCTTGTCGCGCTTCTTCAGGCGCCTACTTCCGCAGCGACTTCACCACCCAAGGCTTCACCGGCGTCTACGAACCCCGCGAACAGACACCCGGTCCACTCTCCGGCAGTAGTCCCACGGGCGCACCTAAGATCACACCAAGACTGCTAAAAGAGCATCTCGACCAGTTCGTCGTTGGGCAAGAGCGCGCGAAGAAGGCTTTGGCGACAGCAGTCTACAATCACTACCAACGCATCCAAGAGCTCCAACGACGCGATGAGGAGGAAGAGGAGACATTGGCGCAGGAGGAGCGGAGACGCATGAGCGATGTGCGGAGACATCCGGTCGAAGGTAGGGAGGCGGATCTGAAGAGAGGGATAGCCGTGCCTTCGCTGACGAAAGACTGGGAGCGTGAAGATGAGTTTCCGGGTCAGCAGCCGACGCTGAATATGCCACCACCCGGATCGGATCAGAGTGCGAGTGACTGGAGACCGATGCGACAGCAGCAGCAGCAACAAGGAGGGCTGGGATCGCAGTCACTGGTGGACGAGAGTCCGTTGACGATCGAGAAGAGCAATATACTGTTACTCGGTCCGTCTGGAGTGGGAAAGACGTTGATGGCGAAGACGCTGGCGAGGGTACTGGAGGTACCGTTCAGTATGTCCGACTGCACGCCTTTCACGCAAGCTGGATACATAGGCGAGGACGCTGAAGTGTGCGTACAGCGGCTACTGGCAGCGGCCAACTACGACGTCGCGCGTGCTGAGCGAGGCATCATCTGCCTAGATGAGATCGACAAGATTGCTACTGCTAAAGTGTCGCATGGCAAAGACGTCAGCGGCGAAGGCGTGCAGCAAGCTCTCCTCAAGATCATTGAAGGCACGACGCTACAGGTACAAGCCAAGCAAGAGCGAGGAAGCGGCAGTGGCAGTGGTACGGCAGGCGCAAGTGGCGGCGGCGGAGGGCGGCAAGGAGGGTATCCTACTAACAGTCCCCTCTCCGGTGGTACCATGAGCGGCCAGCAGAGTCCTTCGGGTGGCGGGCAGAAGGGCGAGGTGTACAATGTCAAGACAGATAACATTCTCTTCATATGCGCTGGAGCATTCAATGGCCTGCATAAGATGATCTTAGATCGGATAAGCAAGGGCAGTATCGGATTCGGCGCTACCGTCAGAGCTGCGCCCGGAAGCTCTTCAACGGACGGCAGTCAGCACGAAACAGTATTGGAAGGCGAAGACGAGCTATTCGAGAAACATCTACCCTACTACAACTCTTCCGCTCAACCCGAGGTTGGACGAGACGGACGACCCAAGAAGCGGACATTCAACACCCTCGACCTCGTCGAACCCCAAGACCTACAGAAATACGGCCTTATACCCGAACTCGTCGGCCGCATACCCCTGTCCTGCGCACTCTCATCCCTAGACATCGAAGCCCTTGTCAAAGTCCTCACCGAACCCCGCAATAGTCTCTTACAGCAATACAAACAGCTCTTCGCCCTCTCCAGCATCGAACTCCGCATCACCTCCCCCGCCCTCCGAATCATAGCCTCCACAGCCTCGAAAATGGGCACAGGTGCGCGTGGGCTGCGGACGGTGATGGAGCGCCTGCTAGCGGACAGCATGTTCGAAACTCCTGGCTCGGGGGTCAAGTACGTCCTCATCACCGAAGACGTGGCGAATAAGAGGAGCGGAGCGCTGTACTTTGTGCGAGGGGAGTTGGGACGGTTTCAGGCGAGCAGTGCGGCGGAGGAGGAGGCGTGGGAAGAGAGGTTGAGGAGGGAGGATAAGGAGGGCGAGAGTGAGTGGGAGAGGAGGGCGAGGGTCAATAGGGAGGGTGGGGCGGCGAGGACGTTTGAGGAGTATCGGGAGAAGAGCGCGGCGGCTGGATTCGTGTAGTATGGCTGCACAAGGGCATTGAAAGTAGGTGCTCTTAGTAGGAGTATTGTCTGGCCTGGCTTTGGCGCATTGGGTCAGGGTATGGGGTGTTGAAAAGGTATGCTTATGAGTATGATGGAATGATTGACCTAGGGAGCTTGTTGGATAGCGAGTCTTACGAGCATAGCACTTTGTGAAGGGTACAGGATCCCCTCCCTAATATGCATGCAAAATCAGTGTTTTTCAAGGTAACACGCTACGTTCGTGTGTACTAAACAGCTGCTGCGAAGGCCTACGGGGCTGGCCAGTAACCGCAAAGAACACAGGCTGCTGCCCTTTGCCATGCCTGTCGGAAAGAGCTTCTTGTTGCGGCTACGGGGACGGCGACGGTGCATAAGGTAGGTGTTGGAAGCGTAAGCAATACGATACCAGTTCTACGCCTTACTTTACGGAGCCTGTAGAGCAGAGGAGACTCCGGGCGTCGTTAGACCAGCGACGTATACTGCGCGATATTATGGAGCTGATTGTATCTTGATCGCGCTGAAGTCTTCTCGGACAAAGCCGCCTTTTACGTGCGCGCATTGCACGTGTGAGCTTCACATGTCGTTCAGCCAGCGTCGTAAACCGTATCATTAAACTGAGCGTAACTCAATCGCGCAGAAAATTCTTCGAACACGGCCACCCTTTACATGTGCACATTGTACGCGCGCTCAGAGTGAGATACTAGCGAGTAGACCCAACAAGAAGTTCGTTTCGACAGGCGTGGCGAGGCTTGTTATGCTATTGGAAGCTTTCAGAGACGTAGCCGCAACAAGAAGCTCCTTCCGACAGGCATGGCAAAAGGTAGCAGCCTGTATTGCTTGCGGTCACTGGCTAGCTTCGGGGCCTTCGCAGCAGCTCGATCGTAGACGTCTTCTTCTTCAGCCTTTCGTGGATAAGCAAAGCCAGCCTTGGCACCTGCAAGCCTGAAGGGGCAGTGCAGCCTACCACCGCTACGGTCGTAAGACAGAAGTTCCGCGTTCACTTACACAGCCTTGCGACCGGTGACGATGTGCTCCCAAGCACAACGGGGCGGTGGTGAGTACATGTCTTGCTTGGTAATGAACGGTTCTGCGCCTTAGGCGTGTGGGTCCATTGTCTGACGCCTGCGATACATGACATGCATCGTGCCGGTCGCGAGATATGCACAGCCCAGGAGTTCGCACAGATATAGCTGCCTCTTGTTGTCTATTGGACTTTCTGTTTCTGAAAGAGAGCCCAAAAGACGATACGCAAAGGAAAGATAGGCCAGCCTTACCAAAATCGCTCCATCCTCAATCTTCTTACAGCAAACGGCAGACAAACCACAGCCTTACTCTATCAACACCACAGATCACAGCCCTACCCCATTACCACCACAAACAGTCGGCCAAATCGATGCCAACGTTACAATCATCGTGGTATATCAACCAACTCAGTCAAGATCGCTACGGTACCGACGTCCCAACGCTATGGAATGAAGTCGGGCGCCTGAACAGGAAGCTGAAGCACCGCGGTGAGGACCTCAAGCGGAAAGATCGTGAGATCAGCAGCTTGAGAAGAAGATACGAGCAGCTGAAGGTCAACAACAAAACATGGATCAACGCGTATGACCGGGTTGCGGAGGCGCTGAGTGAGGAGAGGAGGCGGTGGAGGCGGGCGGTGTACTGAATGGGTTTCTTAGTTCGGGGTGTTGTATACGAGATTTCTGCTTGACGGCTTGCTGGAAAGGCCACTGCGTGGGTCGGCGGACGATGATTCACGGACTATCATACTGAGATCGTTTGCTCGTGACTGCAGGGGGACAGTGGAACGGGCAGCGAGCAATCAGGCAAAGTCTCGACTTCCAGGCGCTCAGGCATCAGCACGTGGGTTGTATCGATAGAGGCTGAACGTGGGGCTGTCAAAGTCTTGGCGTTCTACGTCACTGTAACTGTGGAAACAGCTCAGAATTCAGATGCGATTGCAGATTATTTGTGGTCTAGATACATATAGAGAGCGCAGAAGCCGTAATGAACGAGAGTGAATGAGCGCCCACGGCCGTAGATCCGTGTGTTTGCTAGTATAGCCGAGTGGGGGCGCGAAAGACGAGGAAGGAGCTCGGTCGCACCTGCCTCACCGTAGAAGCTTCGCGAAGCCGCCAGCAGAAATTTGCAAGAGTACAAAACAATTTCAGCTTCCAACCTTTGTCCTCCTTCTCCCACATCCACACATTCACCAACACTCTCACGACTTCACGAACCTTTCACCGCCTTGTCTGAGACATTGAAGATACCAATACCCATATCCAAAACATCTACAATCCACCTCCATCATGGCCCCAGCTGTCGGTATTGACTTGGGCACGACCTACTCATGTGTCGGCATCTTCAGGGATGACCGCATTGAGATTATCGCCAACGACCAGGGCAACCGCACAACGCCCTCGTTCGTGGCCTTTACCGACACCGAACGCCTCATTGGTGACTCCGCGAAGAACCAGGTCGCCATGAACCCGCAGAACACCGTCTTCGACGCAAAGCGCCTCATCGGCCGCAAGTTCAACGATGCAGAGGTGCAGGCAGACATGAAGCACTTCCCTTTCAAGGTCATCGAGAAGGCTGGCAAGCCAGTCGTGCAGGTCGAGTTCAAGGGCGAGGACAAGGAGTTCACCCCAGAGGAGGTTTCCTCCATGATCTTGACGAAAATGAGGGAGACTGCGGAGTCATACCTGGGCGGCACCGTTAACAACGCTGTCGTCACGGTCCCGGCATACTTCAACGACTCGCAGCGGCAAGCGACGAAGGATGCTGGTCTCATTGCTGGCCTGAACGTCCTCCGTATCATCAACGAGCCGACCGCCGCTGCTATCGCATACGGTCTGGACAAGAAGATGGAGGGTGAGCGCAACGTGCTCATCTTCGACTTGGGCGGTGGTACCTTCGATGTGTCGCTTCTCACTATTGAGGAGGGTATCTTCGAGGTCAAGTCGACTGCCGGTGACACCCACTTGGGTGGCGAGGACTTCGACAACCGCCTGGTCAACCACTTCGTCAACGAGTTCAAGCGCAAGCACAAGAAGGACTTGACCTCCAACGCCCGTGCTCTGCGTCGTCTCCGCACCGCCTGCGAGCGGGCGAAGCGTACTCTGTCTTCTTCTGCGCAGACCTCTATCGAGATCGACTCGCTGTACGAGGGTATCGACTTCTACACCTCCATCACCCGCGCCCGCTTCGAAGAGCTGTGCCAGGACCTCTTCCGCTCTACCATGGAGCCAGTCGAGCGTGTCCTCCGCGACGCAAAGATCGACAAGTCCTCAGTGCACGAGATCGTCTTGGTCGGTGGCTCCACCCGTATCCCCAAGATTCAGAAGATGGTTTCCGACTTCTTCAACGGCAAGGAGCCAAACAAGTCCATCAACCCTGACGAGGCTGTCGCCTACGGCGCCGCTGTCCAGGCCGCTATCCTCTCCGGCGACACCTCCAGCAAGTCGACTAATGAGATCCTGCTGCTCGACGTCGCGCCGCTGTCTCTCGGTATCGAGACCGCTGGTGGTGTCATGACGCCGCTGATCAAGCGCAATACCACCATTCCGACGAAGAAGTCCGAAGTCTTTTCCACCTTCTCTGACAACCAGCCTGGTGTGCTTATTCAGGTGTTCGAGGGTGAGCGTGCTCGCACCAAGGACAACAACCTGATGGGCAAGTTTGAGCTCACCGGCATTCCTCCGGCGCCGCGTGGTGTGCCGCAAATCGAGGTCACCTTCGACCTCGACGCCAACGGCATCATGAACGTCTCCGCTCTCGAGAAGGGTACCGGCAAGACTAACAAGATCGTCATCACCAACGACAAGGGTCGTTTGTCGAAGGAGGAGATCGAGCGCATGTTGGCTGAGGCTGAGAAGTACAAGGAGGAGGATGAGGCTGAGGCTTCCCGCATCCAGGCCAAGAACGGCCTCGAGTCGTACGCCTACTCGCTCAAGAACACTCTTTCGGACTCCAAGGTCGAGGAGAAGCTTGAGGCGGCCGACAAGGAGAAGCTGAAGGCCGAGATCGACAAGACTGTTGCTTGGCTCGACGACAACCAGACCGCTACCAAGGACGAGTACGAGAGCCAGCAGAAGGAGCTGGAAGGTGTAGCGAACCCGATCATGGTCCGTATCTCATCATCCCCTTCACATTGAGGCATCATGCTAACAGTTACTAGATGAAGATCTACGGTGGTGGTGAAGGCGGTATGCCAGGTGGCATGGGTGGCGGCATGCCGGGTGGACCTGGCGGCTTCCCAGGCGCTGGTGCTGGTGCAGGTGGTGCTGGCGGCGACGAGGGCCCGACTGTTGAGGAGGTCGACTAAGCGCATCGTCACCGGGTGTGTCTTGGCGACAAAGATACCATTGCGTTTTGATGCTGTTGCTGCATGCATGGCAAGGCGTTCAGGTAGACTGCATGTTTTCTTTGCGATGATGCTATGACTGGATGGGCGGAAAAGCATCATCCTTCTGTAATGTTAGCATGCTTCTGATCGAGGCTTGCAATTGAACAACTCCAGAAAACTCTTGATCCTTCCAATTGTTCCTATCTGATGCCGCTGCTCGCTGACCTGCTTTATTACAGTAGAAATATGTAGACCTGGAACAGCGACACGGCAAGTTTGAGTGCGACTCCAAGACAGTGACCTTGGGTATTCTCACGAAAGTCTACAGCCACGCCATCACCTTTGGATCTTAGTAGCTTTGCCACACCATACCAGCGTTGTCGTGCAGATAGAGTCCGGTCCCCAAGCCGTAATACGGACCGCCATTGAGGTTCGGCGTCCCTTGGCACGGTCACAACGTCTCAGCGACAAGCTACTACGTGGGGACACTCGACTACCTCAGCCGAAGGATATGTGCAGCCTTGTGGGCGTGAGATAAGTGGCATTGAGGGTGACAACATTCAACCCTGTCAACAGCAAGCCATCTGTCTGGACTCACGGGAGACAGCCGTGCGAGCGGCCTCTGTAGCATCGTATTGCAGCGCGAGAGGACACCGATAACGTGATGGAGTGATCTTTCAGGGAATGAACGACGGCCTAACTTCCAAGTGTACCAGAGCGGCGAGAATAGTATTGAGATGAGAGTTCTCGGCATGATTACAATCAATTGTTTGGGCTCTGTATCTTACGCGTTTGCTCAGAGCTTGCCTAGGACTTAAACGTCTAAGACGGAAGCCCAGCTGACATCCAACGGATAGAAGATCTTCTCCGTTATAAGGCGCGCACCTCAGGAAGGTCTCGTACATGACGAATCTCTGTACGCGCAGCAAACTCTTCGCTTACGCCATTACCTCCAGGAACGTAGCGCCTCTCCCAACAACATGGCCATCATTCCTCACAGGAATCGACTTGCTTTTGCAGCACTGGAGTCCTGCTGCGAGTATGGTCGCTTCCTCACAAATCTCGGGCCGTGACTGGATTCCAATGGTTTCTACGGAATACTCCGGCCATCTCCCTGCAGTGAGCTGCTTCTCTACCTCCTGAGGAGTTGATTAGTGTTATACACATGTGTCTGTTGGGCGAAGAACATGGTGTGGCGGCGTATAGTGTATAGTGTGGTGCTGTGGTGGTGTTGTAGTCGTGAGAAGAAGAAGAAGAATGTCTGATCGAGGGACCAGAAAATCGTTGGGAATACAAACCAGAGTCGAGCTGACGAACAGTGGTTACGGTTACCGAGACTTCGAGGTTACAGACCATGTTGAGAACCAACGTCGACTCCATTGGAACATGTATGTGGACCTACTGAGCATGGAGCCTCCTTCTTCGACCATGTAGCAAACATGGAGCCTGACCTCCCTCCTTCCTCTGGCTACGCCGGCTTGCCGAACTCGGCGCCTCCCCTTCTTCGATTATGGACGAAACAAAACATCCGCTACTTTCTTCGCATCATGGCAACCGTCGTATCACTCATCACATTTGTTGATTCACCTCGACATCGTTCGGCATCGTTCGGCATTGTTGACCATCACTCTGTCCTCGTTTCCGCTGCGCATTTAGGCTCGCCAAATGCTCCCACTTAAATTCCACGACCGCCGCAGAGTCGCCCTCGCCAACTGCTCCACTCAACATCGACGACCGCTACACATCTACGACCGGACGGTCAGCGGTCACAACTTGGAATAGGCTGTCTGTGAATTAGCTGCCGAGAATACTACAGCAACAATGAGAACCAAGGCACTTGACAGATCGCGCAAAGATGATGCCAACTCTCTATACTCACAGATCTGCCGTCCTTGCGCCCAGAGCTAAACCTACTGTGCGAAATCTGAGCATCTCCATCACGCATTTCTCTCTTCGCGAAACCGCTTCAGTCCGACCTCAAACAACCGCAACATCTCCCAGCCCGTAATCGTGTCAACGTCCCACAGACAGACCGACCACTCCCTGCGTCCGACTAACTCCACTGCATTTCTGATAGTCCCATCCCGCACCAGGCAATCCAAGTGCCACTGTTCTGCCGTCATAGCACCAGCTACACCGAGGCAGGTACCGAACATCATCCCTTCGTCTTCGCTATCCGTCCTAACGTCCTTCTCTAGCCGATAACAGTCATCGTAGGCAAATGAAGCAGATCGAGACCAGAGCTGCACCTCCCCACCTCCCGCACAGGTGGATGCGTAATCAGCAGGTGTTTAAACGAAGCACTCGATTATTGGAGTCGCTCGTCCATGTCGGGTGGCGGATGCTCGCAAAGGCAATAGGCGTCGCAGATATGCATCTCGCACATGAAGGTGCCGCATTGCATGCGATGTCGACGATTGACATCTCCCAAAAGTACTGTGCCGCGCCGCGAGAAGCCGATCTGTTCTGCATCGCGGAAGTAGATGTCGCGCACATCCTCGTATCTCTGCCAGATTACCATCCGCTAGTGCTGCCCTCTGGCAGTCAGTTCACCCATTTATTATCTAGAAGTCAGGGATGGCGGTCTGTCGGCAGGTTGTAGGCGTATGTACACAGCAATGAATGGATTGAGCATGACAGTCGCTCCTTCCGCATGCCCATAGCACTACCATTCACCCTCGCCGTACTTAAGTTGCTTAGGCTTAGCATTCCACCCCACGGGCTCTGCAGCAGGCTGGAAGAATAGGGTGCGGCCAATCTTTTGCGAGCGCCATGTTAGGTCACGGAAGGTGACGCAGATACGCTGTGCTAGTAGTAGATCTCGCAAAGGGAGGTGCAGTAAGGATGCGCTCAAGAAGCTCGTACGTGCCGAGCACTTGGCTGGTGGCAGCCATGGTGGCTCTTGTTAGTCGCTGAACGAATGAGATCGGACTGAGTTGAGAAGAGTCGCGGAAGGTGTAGTGACGTTCAAAGCTTGGCGATAACGGGGTCTCACACATGGCTTTGACCAGTGCGATCTGGACCGATGTCAACTCATTTGAGCCGTCGGGCATGTCCTTCATGCGGGATTATGTTCTATACATCTCCCTTTCACCAAGCCTCCTTAATCATACGTCAGACTGTACAGCCCACCACTCTTAATTAACATCTCCCAGGAGTGGAAGCATCTCCCACCCCGTGATCTCGTTCACCGACTTTGGACACGGCTGCCACAGCTCGCCACCCACTATCTCAACCGAATTCGTATCATCTCTGTTGACAAAGTTCTCTTTGGTGTACAAGCGCTGCGTAGACGATACCTCCGCCGCGGCAACAATGAAGGACCCGAAGCGGGCACTGATCTCCTCGTTAAGTACCTCAAGGTCTCCAGCGAAAGACCAGGGGGGCATAGGAAGACGACAGTCGGTGGAGAACCCTGTTGGCCCGGCTTGATGGAAGCGTCACAAGCATATTCTTGAAAGAGCCTTTTGGAGCTCGCCGCAAGCTCATTCCATTGCCGAATGAGGAAGGCATATGCGAAGACTTCTTCACCGTGCAGCATCTTGCTCTCGTGCTTATCGGTCCAGTAGTCGCACATGGAACGCTGCGGTGGCGTCATGAAGGCAAGGTTCTCGCCGCGGTTGAATAAGTGGCGAACTTCTTCCATATCCCAGCAACTGACTCCCAGGTATGGATCCCAGTCTTCTGTCAACGTGTCACCGCAGGTAGACCTGATGCTGATGAGTGAAATACGCCTCTAGTCTGCAAGTGTTATTGCGTACCTGACCACGGGCAGGAAGGGGTTCAGGACCGGTGACACCGTTCCCCCATCTGCTTCGACCTTCCATTCGCCTTGGTACTGCCGCTCGCGTGTGTGCCCTGCAAACTCAGGTGCTGGATACCACTCGATCATTTCCGTAGTCGCTGGACCGAAGAATAGTGCTCGGTTGATCCTTCCTGAGCGCAAAATCAAGTCGCGGAATGCGGTGCTGACACATTGAGCGAGGAGTAGTTGGCGAAGCGGAAGGTGCAAGAGGATGTTCTCGAGCAGCTCATAGATCGCCAGTATCTGCAATACCGCCATGGCGATGGAGGTGTCCCGCGCTGATGGCGAGGCGTGTATAGCGGAGTAGCTTGACGTTCAATGGGAGCGCAAATCCTTGACGGACGATCTCGGAGCGGTAGCACCTTCCTCAGACTGGAACGAAAGTCGGAACACATTGTTCCGCTTATCATGTGCCGAACAGTCTGACATTTTGAACACCCTTGGTACTGTTCAGGCACGGCCGTTAAACAGCAATAGGATCTGGCCTGGTATTTCAGGATGTGCACCTCGTTCGGACTGCTATGCATCTGTCCCAACACCTCCAACGCCGCGCTAAAACAGCACTATACCCCATCTTCACACCACCCGTCAACACGTCTAATCCCTATCCCTATCCCTATCCCCACCTCTCCCCAGCTCCCTCTCCCGATCACTCTTCCTCTCCTCCTGCTTTTTCCAATGACTGCCCTCCTCATAATCCTTACTAATCCCAAGCGCCCTCCTTAGCTTCTCACTCTCCTCTATCTTTGCCTTAGCCATCTCGTGAACCTGATGCGACTTCAAATTCCTCGTATTTGGTCCACCGCCGGTACGCGCTTGTTTGGCCTCGAGCTCTTTGCGGAGAGCATCGCAGCGGTCGTCTATTTCGTCTTCGTCGACACTATCACGTACTATTAGCGATGCCGTTCGTGGAGTACCGTGCACGTATTGCGTGATATGAAGGGGAGGAGGGCTTACCCTTCGTCTTCTAGTTGATCCCGTAGCTCGAAGACCTTGACTTCGATCTGCCGCTTTCGATCGTGTTCGAGTATGTCCTTGTCGGGCTGCCGTTGGCGATGCTTGATCGAATCGAAGTCTTTGGGGTATGGTTGCGCGGTGTC
>Ga0058704_10000901_pt1 | contig 14462 bp, 11 predicted proteins | sample AgamicMgSfe_FD_71363 | JGI IMG/M metagenome (GOLD analysis project Ga0058704, IMG submission 71363) | Agave microbial communities from Guanajuato, Mexico - Mg.Sf.e | ecosystem: Host-associated > Plants > Phyllosphere > Phylloplane/Leaf | place: Guanajuato, Mexico | collected 2012-05-30
ATCAAGGCCGACAGCGCCATCATGCACTGGAACAGGGAGATCATCGCGCTCAAGGCAGGCGGCAAAACATTGCAGATTTTCGACTTGGCGCAGAAGAGCAAGATCAAGAGCACAACGATGACGGAGGATGTAGTATTCTGGAAGTGGTACAGTGAGACGTCGCTCGGACTTGTTACGGACAACAGCGTTTATCACTGGAACATATTCGACCCGGCGCAGGTGGCGCCGCAGAAGATGTTCGACCGTAACCAGAATCTTGCCGGCTGCCAGATCATCAACTACCGCGTGGCTGATGACGAGACGTGGATGGTTGTGGTTGGCATTCAGCAGCAACAGGGCCGCGTGGTGGGCAGCATGCAGCTGTACTCGAAGGCGCGAGGCATCAGCCAGGCCATTGAGGGACACGCTGCAGCTTTCGGCACACTGCGCCTGGAGGACGCGCCGGCAGACACCAAGCTCTTCACCTTCGCCAACCGCTCGGCAACCGGCGCGAAGCTACACATCGTGGAGGTCGACCACCAGGCGCCCAACCCAGTGTTTCAGAAGAAGCAGGTCGACATCTACTTCCCAGCAGAGGCGACCAATGACTTCCCAGTAGCCATGCAAGTGTCGCGGAAATACAAGGTCATCTACCTTGTGACGAAGTACGGCTTCATCCACCTCTACGATCTCGAGACGGGCACCACGATCTTCATGAATCGTATCTCGAGCGACACGATCTTCACGACCGCTTCGGATTCAGAAGGCTCTGGCATTGTTGGTGTAAACCGCAAGGGTCAAGTGCTTTCGGTAAGCGTGGACGAGAGCACAATCATCCCGTACCTCCTCCAGAACCCGGAGAATGCAGAGCTGGCATACAAGCTGGCGTCAAGAGCTGGGCTACCGGGTGCAGATCAACTATACCAACAGCGCTTCGACCAACTGCTCGCAATGGGCGATTACCAGAATGCTGCCAAGACCGCCGCGAACTCTCCACAAGGCTTTCTCCGCACACCACAGACCATCGAGAAGTTCAAGCAGGTGCCACAGCAGCAAGGCCAGCTCTCGGTCATCCTGCAGTACTTCGGTATGCTGTTGGATAAGGGCAAGCTCAACCAGCACGAGACGCTTGAGCTAGCGCGGCCGGTGCTGCAGCAGAACCGCAAGCATCTGCTGGAGAAGTGGATGAAGGAGGGTAAGCTGGGTTGCTCTGAGCAGCTCGGCGACCTTGTCCGCATTCACGATGTTGCGCTTGCGCAGCAGATCTATCAGGAGGCTGGCGCGTCGCAGAAGGTCATTGCGGCCATGGCGGAGTCGGGCAGCTTTGAGCAGATCCTGCCGTACTCGCGGTCGGTTGGCTACACTCCGGACTTCAATGCCCTGCTGCAGCACATCACACGAGTAAGTTTGTCAACGTACGTCTGTATCTGTACGAAGCTAACAATCATGATTAGGTGAACCCGGAGAAGGGTGCCGAGTTCGCAACCAGCCTTGCACGCGAGGATCCCGACCTGATCGATATCGACCGAACAGTGGATATCTTCCAGTCCCAAGGCATGGTCCAGCAAGCGACTGCATTCTTGCTTGACGTACTGTCGGCGAACAAGCCAGAGCAAGGCCACCTGCAGACTAGGCTGCTCGAGATGAACTTGATGAACGCCCCACAGGTCGCAGATGCCATCCTCGGCAATGAGATGTTCTCGTACTACGACAAGCAGCGCATTGCTCAGCTCTGCGAGAACGCTGGCCTGATGACGCGCGCTTTGGAGCACTATGAGGATCCGGCTAGCATCAAGCGCTGCATCGTCCAGACGGACAAGATCCCGGAAGAGTTCCTTATCAACTTCTTTGGTCGTCTGACCGTCGACCTCGGCCTCGAGTGCTTGGATGAGATGATGAAGGTAAACATTCGTCAGAACCTGCAGGCTGTCATCAACATTGCCAAGAAGTATTCTGATCTCTTCGGCCCAACGCGCATCATTGACTTGCTCGAGAAGTACCGGACAGCAGAAGGCTTGTACTTCTACCTCGGCGGCATTGTCAACATCAGCGAGGACAAGGATGTCACATTCAAGTATATCGAGGCCGCCACCCGCATGAACCAGCTGCAAGAGGTCGAGCGCGTCTGCAGGGAGAGTAAGCAAATCAAAGGACATCAGCCAAAATTGAGATGTGCATGAATGCTAACGTTTTCTTCCAGGTAATCATTATGATCCGGAGAAAGTCAAGAACTTCCTCAAGGAGCAGCACCTTACCGAACAGCTGCCACTCATCATTGTCTGCGACCGGTTCAACTTCGTTCACGACCTCGTTCTGTACCTGTACAAGAACCAGCAATTCAAGTCGATCGAAGTGTACGTGCAGCGCGTCAACCCAGCAAGGACGCCTGGTGTCATTGGAGGCCTGCTGGATGTGGATTGCGACGAGAACATAGTCAAGGGATTGTTGAACTCTGTGTCACCCGCCAGCATACCGATCGATGAGCTCGTCTCTGAGGTTGAGTCACGCAACAGGCTAAAGCTATTGCTACCCTTCCTCGAAGCTACACTCGCCGCCGGTAATCAACAGCAGGCCGTCTACAACGCGCTGGCAAAGATCTACATCGACAGTAACAACGACCCGGAGAAATTCCTCAAGGAGAACGACCTGTACGACACGCTCAGCGTCGGCAAGTACTGCGAGAAGCGGGATCCGAACCTGGCGTACATTGCGTACAGGAAAGGTCAGAATGACCTGGAGCTCATCAGTATCACGAATGAGAATGCGATGTTCAGGGCGCAGGCGCGCTACCTGATCGAGCGTGCTGATCCGGAGATCTGGCAGTATGTGCTGTCTGACAACAATATCCACCGAAGATCCATGGTCGACCAGGTCATCTCCACTGCCGTGTAAGTCACAACCATGAGCGTAATATTTCCTATAGCTATGCGCTGACTCTGATTCTTTTAGACCCGAATCTCAAGACCCCGAGAAGGTGTCAATTGCCGTCAAGGCCTTCATCGACGGCGACCTTCCCGTGGAGCTCATTGAGCTGCTCGAGAAAATCATCCTTGAGCCGACCACCTTCAGCGACAATGCCAACCTGCAGAACCTGCTCATGCTCACAGCCGCCAAGTCCGATCGTGGCCGTGTTGCTGGCTACATTCAGCAGCTTGACAACTATAGCCCAGAGGACATCGCGCAGCAGTGCATTGAGGTCGGCATGTACGAGGAAGCCTTCCTCATCTACAAGAAGGCCAACCAGCATCTGGACGCAACCAACGTACTCGTGGACCACGTTGTCAGCATCGACCGCGCCCAGGAATACGCCGACCAAGTCGACCTTCCAGAGGTCTGGAGCAAGGTTGCTAAGGCGCAGCTCGACGGTCTTCGTGTGACGGACTCGGTCGAGTCGTACCTTCGCGCTCAGGACCCGTCAAACTTCCTGGAGGTCATTGAGACTGCCACACATGCTGGTAAGGACGAGGATCTTATCAAGTACCTCCGGATGGCGCGCAAGACGCTCCGTGAGCCTCCTGTCGACACCGCGCTAGCCTTCTGCTACGCGCGGACCAACCAGCTACCAGAGCTCGAAGAGTTCCTGCGTGGTACGAACGTCGCGAATGTCGAAGAGTCTGGTGACAAGGCGTACGAGGAAGGCTACCACGAGGCGGCCAAGATCTTCTACACTTCCATCTCGAACTGGGCTAAGCTCGCCACCGCTCTTGTGCACCTCGGCGATTACCAAGGTGCTGTCGAGTGCGCACGGAAGGCCAATAGCGTCAAGGTCTGGAAGCAGGTTAATGAGGTTTGCGTGGCGAAGAAAGAGTTCCGTCTCGCGCAGATTTGCGGTCTCAATCTCATCGTCCATGCCGACGAGCTTGCGGATCTCGTCAAGCAGTACGAGCGCAACGGCTACTTCGATGAGCTGATCTCGCTGCTCGAAGCTGGTCTTGGGCTGGAGAGAGCTCACATGGTGAGTAAAGCGAAGAAACCCGTTTCCGAGACATGGATGGCTTCTAACCTTCTTTTTGTAGGGAATGTTCACCGAGTTGGGTATTGCGCTCAGCAAGTACCATCCCGACCGCGTCATGGAGCACCTAAGGATCTTCTGGGGCAGGATTAACATGCCGAAAGCAATCAGAGCATGCGAGGAAGCGCATTTGTGGCCTGAGCTGGTCTTCCTATACGCTCACTACGACGAGTACGATAACGCTGCGCTGGCGATGATGGAACGCGCCGCAGATGCATGGGAGCATCACACTTTTAAGGAGACGATCGTCAAGGTCGCCAATCTCGAGATCTACTACCGTGGTCTCAACTTCTACCTGCAGGAGCAACCGTCTCTCATTACTGATCTGCTGCAAGCGCTTACGCCACGCATCGACGTCAATCGTGTCGTTCGCATGTTCGAGAAGTCGGACAACATCCCGCTCATCAAGCCTTTCCTGCTGAATGTGCAGTCGCAGAACAAGCGTACCGTCAACGATGCCATCAATGACTTGCTAATCGAGGAGGAGGACTACAAGCAGCTGCGCGACAGTGTCGAGCACTTCGACAACTACGAGGCTGTTGCGCTTGCCCAGCGGTTAGAGAAGCATGACCTCGTCTTCTTCCGCCAGATTGCGGCGAACATTTACAGGAAGAACAAGAGGTGGGATAAGAGCATTCAGCTGTCGAAGCAAGACAAGCTGTACAAGGATGCGATTGAAACGGCGGCGACGAGTGGCAAGTCGGATGTCGTTGAGGAGCTGCTGCGATACGTGAGTCTGACACCAATCTTCAACACCCGTTGTGCCGTTACTAATTATCTTCCAGTTTGTCGACATCGGGAGCAAGGAATGCTACGTCGGCATGCTCTACGCCTGCTACGATCTTATACCCATGCACACCGTTATGGAGATCTCATGGCGCTACGGCCTGAATGACTTCACCATGCCGTTCATGATCAACTACATGTCCCAGCAAGCCACCATCATCGCAGACCTAAAAAAAGACAACGATGAGCGCAAGGCACGGGAAGCGGAGAACAGGAAGGAAGAGGATACCGGACCTATTCTTGGCCAGTCAAGGCTCATGTTGACGCAGGGCCCAATGCAGACTGGCAGCCCGGCGCCCCAGTATGGGCAGGCGAACGGGATCATGCCGCAGCCGACGGGGTACAGAGGTTTCTAGGAGCGTTCTGAGGTTAGTGGTGAAAGCAAGTGGATTTTGGCTTTCATGTTGCATGTAGTAATGTAGCGGGAGTCCGGCGTAGATGTGGTGCGTGAGCACTGCGAGATAATGCTGTACTATATGAGTAGAGAGTTGGTTGTATCTCGAGCTTGTCTACATCCCCTTTTGCCCATCTTCTTCCGCCCTCGACCAGTCAAGTTGTTCCTTCGTCTCCCGACTGATTTGACAACATCTCAACGGCATACCTGAGTCACTTTTTGGAAGATATGCGCATCGTTCCTCCAATCACATTGACTACTCAATTTGTATGGTCAAGAGCGCGTTTTGCTTTTCGGGTACGGGCAGCGGTGTGCAGGGCCTCCCCACTCGGGATTTCGGACGTTCGCCAGTCTTTGATTGTCTCATGTCTGTCTCATCTCGCAGGATACGTGTACGCAGCCCTCTACGGTGCGCGCATGCCTCAAGAAATATCACTGATATGAGCGCTTGTTCGCACGAGCAGGCAGAACCATTTCCCGCATCTCGCCGTTACTTCCTCCGACAATGGCAGAGTTTGGGATGAATTCCGACTTTCCGTTTCATTCACTTGGAGCTCGGGTACCTGAGCGACGACACTGGACAGTGAGTTCCAGTCCCCGTGGGCCGAGGCGCTCGGACCCGGTGGCTTATCGCATTGTGGGTTCGGTTTATCAATGGCGGGGGGCGGAGAAAGTGCGAGCTCGAGCAACGAGCAACAAGGCCCAGGCGTCACATTGCTTGAAAGCGGTCCCGACTTCAAAATATTTGACTGTTCTTGTTTCCTACTGCTTCGAGAAGACTCACAAAGTGCTTGAAGAGCGGCCGACGCCACGTACCACATTCCTAGACCTCTCTCTCCGCTCAATGCCTTGTGTACCGAGAAAACAACAGCGATAGACTCGAGAGGAGAGCTTGAGTACTTACGAATCAGCTTGACCGTGGCCCGAGGGTAGCCGTATTCACGCGCATAAACACTCTACAACCACTTCCTACAACAAGGAAGACACCTCAGAAGCTCCAGAGATACGCGTGCAAGCTTCGTTGCCCAACATGACGGACGTAGCGGAGACGAACCAGGCAGTGGTGACCAGCGGTGACTATGGCACCCCTCACCACGATGGAGACACGCACCAGGCCGCCAATACAGTGCATACGCGACTGCGAGCCAACAGCACGATCATGCAGATGAAGAAGATCCTGGTTGCCAACCGAGGCGAGATCCCAATCCGTATCTTTCGTACCGCACACGAGCTGTCCCTCCAGACAGTGGCAGTCTACAGCTACGAGGACCGCTTGTCTATGCACAGGCAGAAGGCCGACGAGGCGTATGTCATTGGCAAGAGAGGCCAGTACACGCCTGTCGCAGCCTACCTGGCTGGTGACGAGATCATCAAGATCGCAAAGCAGCATGGTGAGTTCTATATGCTTGTTCTAAACTGCATGTGCTGACATTTGCCTTCACAGATGTTAATTTGATCCACCCCGGTTACGGGTTCCTCAGCGAGAACTACGAATTCGCGAAGAAGGTCGAGGAAGCAGGGCTCATCTGGGTTGGTCCGGACCCAGAGACGATAAACAGCCTCGGCGACAAGGTGTCAGCGCGTAAGCTTGCTATGAAGTGCGACGTGCCTTGTGTACCAGGTACGCCAGGCCCAGTCGAGAGGTTTGAGGAAGTCAAGAGCTTCACCGACGAGTACGGCTTCCCCATCATCATCAAAGCAGCCTTCGGTGGTGGTGGCAGAGGTATGCGTGTCGTCTGGAAGCAGGAAGAGCTGAAGGACTCGTTCGACCGCGCCACTTCCGAGGCCAAGTCAGCCTTCGGCAACGGCACTGTGTTCGTTGAGCGCTTCCTCTACAGGCCGAAGCACATTGAAGTACAGCTGCTTGGTGACAACCACGGCAACGTTGTACATCTGTACGAGCGTGATTGCTCCGTGCAGCGGAGACATCAGAAGGTAGTCGAGCTTGCACCCGCGAAAGACCTGCCGCAGGAGACCCGGGACAACATCTTGAACGATGCTGTCAAGCTTGCGAAGTCCGTAAACTACCGCAATGCCGGTACTGCAGAATTCCTTGTTGACCAACAGAACCGCTACTACTTCATCGAAATCAACCCGCGTATCCAAGTCGAGCACACCATTACCGAGGAGATCACGGGTATCGACATTGTGGCGGCTCAGATCCAGATCGCGGCTGGGGCGTCACTACAACAGCTTGGTCTCACGCAGGATAGGATTTCTACGCGCGGTTTTGCTATACAATGCCGTATTACTACCGAAGACCCGGCTCAGCAATTCAAGCCGGACACTGGCAAGATCGAGGTCTACCGCTCAGCTGGTGGCAAGTAAGTATACTGACGAGTCGAACTACTCTCGACACACGTTGGATACTAACTTCTTTCTCTAGTGGTGTTCGTCTCGACGGTGGCAACGGTTTTGCAGGTGCTATAATCACTCCTCAGTAAGTTCGAGGGTCTAGAATATATCGGAGACATTGATACGAGTTAACATTCTGTTTCAGCTACGATTCGATGCTGGTAAAGTGCACTTGCCACGGCTCAACGTACGAAATCGTTCGCAGGAAGATGCTCCGCGCCCTGGTCGAGTTCCGTATTCGCGGCGTCAAGTCCAACATTCCTTTCCTCGCGTCGCTGCTTACACACCCTACATTCATCGAAAGCAACTGCTGGACCACCTTCATCGACGATACGCCAGAGCTGTTCAAGCTCATCGGCAGCCAGAACCGCGCGCAGAAGCTGCTTGCTTACCTAGGCGACCTTGTGGTGAACGGCAGTCAAATTAAGGGCCAGATTGGCGAGTCCAAGTTCAGAGGCGACATCATCATGCCTACGATCACTGACCCGGAAACACATAAGCCAGTCGATCTGACGGAGCCATGCAAGAAGGGCTGGAGGAACGTCCTCCTCGAGAAGGGTCCAGAAGGCTTCGCCAAGGCAGTAAGAGCGAACAAGGGATGCTTGATCATGGACACCACGTGGCGTGATGCACACCAGTCCCTTCTGGCGACAAGAGTGCGCACTGTCGACCTCTGCAACATTGCGAAGGAGACGAGCTATGCGCTCAGCAATGCCTGGGCTTTGGAGTGCTGGGGTGGCGCTACCTTCGACGTGGCCATGCGCTTCCTTTACGAGGACCCGTGGGACAGGTTAAGGAAGATGAGGAAGCTTGTGCCGAATATCCCGTTCCAGTGTCTGCTACGTGGTGCGAACGGTGTTGCGTATTCATCGCTGCCAGACAATGCCATCTACCACTTCTGTGACCAAGCGAAGAAGAACGGCATGGATATCTTCCGCGTTTTCGATGCCCTGAACGACATGGACCAGCTCGAGGTCGGTATCAAGGCTGTGCTGAAGGCTGGCGCTGTCGCTGAGGGTACGCTGTGCTATTCCGGTGATATGCTCAACCCAAACAAGAAGTACAATCTCGAATACTACATGAGTCTGGTGGAGAAGATCGTGAGCATGGGTGCTCACATCCTCGGTATCAAGGACATGGCTGGTGTTCTAAAGCCGAGAGCTGCTACGCTGCTCGTTGGCTCCATCCGCAAGAAGTACCCCGACCTGCCAATTCACGTTCACACGCACGACTCCGCTGGTACCGGCGTTGCGTCCATGGTCGCGTGCGCTCAAGCAGGCGCGGACGGTGTTGATGCTGCCACTGACAGCTTGTCTGGCATGACCTCGCAGCCAAGCATCGGCGCTCTCTGTGCCTCGCTCGAGGGCAGTGAATTTGATGCCGGACTCAACGCACCTAACCTGCGCCAAATAGACACCTACTGGGCTCAAGTCAGGCTACTCTACTCACCATTCGAGGCTGGCCTGACCGGTCCGGACCCAGAAGTCTACGAGCATGAGATTCCAGGTGGCCAGTTGACCAATCTAATCTTCCAAGCTTCTCAGCAAGGTCTTGGTGCTCAATGGGCGCAAACAAAGAAGGCCTACGAACAAGCAAATGACCTTCTCGGCGACATTGTTAAGGTCACACCTACGTCGAAGGTTGTTGGTGATCTTGCACAGTTCATGGTGTCGAACAATCTGACCTACCAAGAGACGCTCGACAAGGCGGACCAGCTTGACTTCCCATCTTCGGTACTTGAGTTCTTCGAGGGCCTGATGGGTCAGCCATACGGCGGCTTCCCTGAGCCACTCCGTTCGAAGGCTCTCCGCAACCGTCGCAAGATGGACAAGCGCCCTGGTCTGTACCTGGACAAGATGGACTTCGATGCTATCCGCCAGAAGCTCAGGGAGAAGTATGGCGGCTGCTCAGAGACCGAAGTTGCCAGCTACGCCATGTATCCGAAGGTGTTCGATGACTACAAGGCCTTCACGCAAAAGTACGGTGACTTGTCTGTATTGCCGACCAAGTTCTTCCTCAACAAGCCTGAGGTTGGCGAAGAGTTCAGCGTCGAGCTGGAGAAGGGTAAGGTGCTCATTCTCAAGCTTCTGGCCATCGGTCCGCTTAGTGAGCAGACCGGTCAGAGGGAAGTGTTCTACGAGATGAACGGTGAAGTACGTCAAGTCACTGTAGATGACCAGCACGCTGCGGTGGAGAACAAGAGCAGGGCAAAGGCCGACGCTTCCGACAGCAGCCAGGTTGGTGCACCGATGAGCGGTGTGGTTGTCGAGGTTCGTGCCAAGGACGGCACTGAGGTCAACAAGGGCGACCCCATTGCTATTCTCAGCGCTATGAAGATGGTGAGTGAACTTATAAAGCCCAAAGGCTGTGCAATCGCTAACATGCAGCCTAGGAAATGGTTATCAGTGCACCGCACTCTGGCAAGATTGGCAGCCTTAGTGTTCACGACGGTGACTCGGTCGACAGCCAGGATCTCATCTGCAAGATTGTCAAATAAAACAATAAAAGGGAGGCTCGATCGTGGAGGTGTTCGTAGCGGTATTGGGATAGCGTTTGGAATGCTTTACATATATTAACGGGCAACCATGTAGACTGAGGAACGTTACCAATGAATCTCGTCATCGTACAACCACCGCTCTCTGGTTCTGGAGGCCGTCAAGAATATCTTAGATAGTCCTCTCGTCTTCCATCGCTTGGAGCCTTAGGCAGATTGCACCCAGCGGTGAGCGGCACATTGTCATTGGTCGTGAGCGGCTCTGGTCCTGCAGGGCAGGGCAAGGGTCCCTGGCCCGCGCAGCCGAGGCCGCGCGAAATATTTGGAGCTGTTTCATGTGGGCGTGGTGAATTAAGATTGTTTCCAATCTTTGCGTGCCATTGAACCGCAGCTCACCTCTCGGCATGTCGATGGACGACCAAGCAGTGTCGGAGGACTCATTCGAGTTCATTGACACTCCGGCTGCACCCTCACCTGCACCAGAAGCAAGCGATTATGGTGTGAGAACGACTTCGGTGCGCTACCAGCAATACCATGCTTCGCCAGACTTCTCTGACCATTGCTGTTATAGTATCCTGCAATCAAGAATGCACCTCTGCCAGCCGACGGACCAGGTAGCGAAAGCTTCAACAACTACTTCCTACTCCTTCTCCTTACAGCGGTTCCGGGCTACATTGCGTGGAAGTTGAACGGCGGTGTGATAACATGGGTCTTCTTCGCGGCCCTCACGGCCATCCCTATCCTGGTGGTCTTCTGGACGGTCGCCTCGGGCATGTCTCCACGTATCAACGAGAAGGCTCGCTTCCCGGGTGCCCCGATCGAGCACTACCTGAAATTCCACAAGGAGAGCGACAAGCAGAGGTACAGGGGCAAGAACAAGATACCGATGGAGACGTTCCACGAGATGTACTTTGCGGGTGATGTCGACTTCAACGGCGATGCATTGGAGGTCATGGAATACAGGCATGACTGGGCCAACTTCCGCTTTACGCTGTCACTCTTTTGGTTCTTCTTGACGGGTATGATGCCTGAGGTGCTCATGCACACCAGGTCGCAAGATGAAGAGCAAGTGAGAGATCACTACGACCGCGGCGATGACTTCTACGGCTGGTTCTTAGGCCCGCGCATGATCTATACCTCTGGTGTCATCTCAGACATCAATCAGGAGGAGACTTTGGAGCAACTGCAGGACAACAAGATGTCTGTTGTCTGCGAGAAGATTGAGCTCAAGCAAGGCGAGAGCATGCTAGACATTGGCTGTGGCTGGGGTACGCTGGCAAAGTTCGCTTCGACAAACTACGGTGCAAATGCCACTGGTGTCACGCTGGGCCGCAACCAAACGGCATGGGGCAACACTGGCCTTCGCAAGGCGGGCATCAGCGAGGAGCAGAGCCGCATCCTTTGCATGGACTACCGCGACATCCCACTCCCCGAAGGTGGTTACGACAAGATCACTTGCTTGGAGATGGTCGAGCACGTTGGCGTGCGCCACCTAAGCACCTTCCTCAAGCAAGTCTACGATATGCTTGATGACGATGGTGTCTTCTTCCTACAGTACGCCGGTCTGCGCAAGAGCTGGCAGTACGAAGATCTCATCTGGGGTTTGTTCATGAACAAGTACATCTTCCCAGGTGCTGACGCTTCGACGCCGCTCGGCTGGTTCATCGACAAGGTGGAAGGCGCTGGCTTTGAAGTGAAGGGCATCGACACCATTGGTGTGCACTACTCTGCTACATTGTGGAGATGGTACAGAAACTGGATGGCGAACAAGGAGAAGGTCGTCGCTAAGTACGGCGACCGATGGTTCAGGGTGAGTCGGACAGCCTCTTTCTACCGCATGCAATACTGATGTTCACTTTGTAGATATGGGAATACTTCCTCGCCTACAGCACCATCATCTCCCGTCAAGGCAGCGCGACTTGCTTCCAGATCACGCTCGTCAAGAACATCAACTCCAAACACCGCATCGAGGGTGTGCCAAGCCAATTTGGTCTGGAAGGCGCGCTCAAGGCTAGTCAGACGGCTGACAAGAGTACCTTCCCGATCACCAAATAGGGGTTACAAGTGTCATTGCAGCGTACATAGAGTGTTTGTAGCTGCTGCTCAATTAAACACCAGCGGGTATCTACTAATAGTGAAACGCCATCTTTCGTCCCTCCTATCACCTAAAAATCAACCACGTAATCATTCCTGAGTCCTCGTAACGCTGCTATGGCGTCCTATAGCCACAGACTGCGGCGCAATGGTTACACAATTGGGCTTTGGCCATGCCAGACGTACAGAGAGCTTAGCCTCAATTGCGCCAGATCCTCACAGCTTTATCCTGCCCTCCACTTCCGACCCTTTGCCCGTCAGGCGCCCAATCGACCGCGAACACTTCGTCCTGATGCCCAGGTAAATTCTCGGCAAGCTTACCAGTCCGCACATCCCAAGCCTTCAATGTCGTATCCTTCGACGCGCTGACAAGCAGCCGGCTATCTGGCGAGAAGGCGCACTGATACACCGGCCCAACGTGCCCTCTCAACGTGAACAGAAACTTGCCATCCTTGGCTTGCCATAGCTTGACATGATTGTCGAAGCCTGCCGATGCGACAAGCACGCCGTCTCCAGAGAATGTGACGTGGTTGACTTGCTTCTGGTGACCGACCATCCGCTGCAGCGGCTTTGTTGATTTGGATGGCTCCCAGAGGTACATTGTGCAGTCGTCGCTGGCGGTGACTAGGCGCTCAATACTGCCGGCACCTGCTGTAGCTGTCTCGTAACGCTCGCGTGCTTTTCTCCGCTTCGCGTCTACGGTCTCGGGTACCTCCTTCTTACCTTTGTGGTCGAAGTAGCCAGTGCGTAGAACGAAGTCGGTGGACAGAGCGAGGTGGTTGACCCAATGGGCGTGCGCGTTGAGTGTATGCACGAGCGTGCCTTTCGCCGCATCCCAGACTTTCACTGAGCGATCGTGGGAAGCTGAGTATATCCATCCTGTACCTCCCCACTTGACGCATGAGACACAGCCTTTGTGCCCGGTCAATGCTATGTCCGTCTGCCTGCTGATAGCGTCCCATATCCGAATCGTGTAGTCTTTCGATGCAGAGGCGAAGCGCGGTCTACCCGGCTCTCGCAGATGGTATGGTTCCCACGACATGCTTGTGATCCACTTTGTATGCCCTTTCAGCGGCCCGCCAAGAGGTGTGCCTTTCTCGGGGTCCCATAACCGCACCGTGTTGTCCATGCTACCTGTTGCTAGCATGCCGTCGTCTGGTGACCAGGCTACCGCTAGTACCCAGCCAGTGTGACCTTTGAGCGTGTGCAGGGGTGTACCAGTATCGCAGTCCCATATCCGCGCCGTCTTGTCGCCACTGCCAGTTGCGAGCCTCGAGGAAGAGGCAGGTGAGAAGGCAGTCGCTAGGATTGATTCGCCATGCCCGGTTACGCTGGCTGAGCATCTCGTGACAGCCTTGACCCTAAACACAGCCTCTGCTCGACATGGTATGTTCAAGTGGACTTCTGTTGTCGTCGTTCCATCGAGATATGCCTTGATGATCTGCTCTTGACTGAACTCGCCATCGCCGAGTGGATTGTAGAAACGGTATGGTAGGCGCTCGTTGGGATCGGTCTTGCCAAGCAATGTATTGAGTAGGAGCGATAGGTTCTTCGAGTTCAGTTCGGCGAGTGGGACATTGACCGCGGGGCCTTGAGCCTCGCCAGTGTCTGCATCTCGGAACTGAATGCGCTGAGTACCCTCTGGTGTGATCGGAAGCTCGACCGGTAGTCGCGCTCGCTCTGCCTCTTCGCGCTTTTGTCGCTTGGACGGTGGTGGCAGTACGGTAGTCATGTGGCTCGCTTGAAAAGTGTACCCGGTATGCGCGTGCAGATGTTCTTTTCACATGCAAGTCCAACTTTTTCGAGGATATTGCCAGCCACCCTTGTTCACCGCTCTGATAATCGGCTTTAGCGGCGATAGCTTTCTTTTCCCGAATCCAACACCTTTGGCTCCCCATCTCCCATCTGAATCAAGACCGTACCTTACTCTGGCAACGCGAAAGATCATCCTCCGATCGCTAGATACGCATCTCCTCACCGCCAGTGCAGTCTGCTCGAAGGTAGGACGCCTAGCGTCGCTATTTGGAACAGCGAGTATATCTTATGTGCAACCATTCGCTGTCGAAGCTGCTTCGAGTGCTGTGCTCGCATGAACTCGCATGCAAATTCGAGCAACGAATGGTAAGTCTTCACTGTCGCGAAGTACTTGGCAGCCGCGGAGGTTATACTGCGTTTCGAGACATCCCATCACAAGACAAGACTCTCAAACTAGCGTAGGTGCCTTCCCGGATCCTTGTAGATGCCCCTACGTGGTTGGGATAAACGACTCTCACTTCCTGCCAAAACCATATTCCTACATTAGCATTGCTATGGGAGAGGGATAGTGTTAATATGGCTTGAAAAAAAAA
>Ga0058704_10000902_pt1 | contig 14459 bp, 13 predicted proteins | sample AgamicMgSfe_FD_71363 | JGI IMG/M metagenome (GOLD analysis project Ga0058704, IMG submission 71363) | Agave microbial communities from Guanajuato, Mexico - Mg.Sf.e | ecosystem: Host-associated > Plants > Phyllosphere > Phylloplane/Leaf | place: Guanajuato, Mexico | collected 2012-05-30
TTGGTGTTCGTCTGGTCTGACTCATGGCTGTGCTGCTCTCGAGCCTGCATCTGCTGAATGGGGTGGCCGCCGCCGACCGGATTGTACTGCATAGGTATGTGTTCTGCCAAGAAGGGTGCCACGGTCATTTCGGCGTGCTTCGAGCTGGCCGGTATGGATATATTGTGCTCGCCCTCTTCTACGTCCTTCCGGTACCGATTCCTCAGACCTTCATGCTCGTGATCGTGTCGGCAGAGCTCTCCCTCCTCGTGCTCATGTTCCTCTGGCATGTGGTGATCGTCATCCTCGGCACTGGGGGTAGGTTGTTGTTGCTGCTGTCGCAGGGGCATTGACGGAAGATGCTCCAGATGATGCGCCATGACGGATGTGCGATGGTGTGATGCTGATGCCATGCTGGCAAGTCGTCGCCCCTGTCTCACGTCCAGCAAGGGGCGCTGGCTGTCGAGAGCCTTATTTGAAAGCCTGTGAACGGTTCGCAAGTATGCCAATCTGGTCTCTAGCGGTGTAGACTGTGTATCCAAGGCCAGTCGCGGACGATTGCGCTGGAAGTCGACAACGTCTCAAGGTTTGGGGTGCAAGATGGCGTGATGCTTCTCGTGGAATGTTCCTTGCAGCACCGCAGTGTTGTGACCGTCTCCCTAAATGTCGTGCTCTGCGGCGATCGCTGCACAGAAGGCCAGACTGGTGGGTGCGCCGGCTGCTCGGGCAATGGTGTCTGAATGGCACGAATGGCGTGAGCGCAGGCCAATGAGAGGTCACCATTCGCTTAGTCAGGATACGGTAGGTTTCGCCACTCCAGCTTGCATCTTTCTCACAACACTGGACAATGTCAGGAAGTACGTTTCGCAACACGTGTCAGCCTGGCATGCCTCATGATCTACCGGCTCCTTCACAGTTCGGTCTCGAGATCACATTGCCACCGTGACTTCTGGTCCATCTCTCAGGTGAACGTTGATGGATCTCAGAGTGCCGGCCCGAAAGACTTTGCTCGCGCGTCCGATTGTGCGGAGCCGCGAGCCAAGCTTTCCGGATATGTCGATCCGGCCCCGCCGGCAACGCTCCAGCCGGACGCATAGACACAAGCAATCACATGCAAGCAACAGTAGACTTGGGCTACTCAGTACTGACCATCGCACGCTGTCACCGTCGGCCCTGCGCTGATATCGCCGTTCATGAGCTCCTCGAGTGCGTCCGGCTCTTCGTCCGCCTCCTCATCAGCATCCTCTCCCTCCCCACCAGCCTCACCCGAAGGCAGCATCCACCATGAACCACCGAACCTCGAGCGCCTGGTACTGCATTTTGTCAGTGCGAAGAGGTCGCTGAGCTCTACCTCCTATGTGTGGCGTGCGAATGAACTCGTCACGGGTTCGAGAGGGCTCCTAGAAGAGGTCGGCGTGCTCACTGCGAGGAATAGCTTCGCGAGAAGGGGTGTGGACGAGCAAGCGAACACCTTGCACGCTATCCGCGATGGTGTCGCGGAGGTAGGAGACAGCGCGGTGGCAGAGTTCAAGGCGACCTTGGCGGCGATCGATAAGGCGCATGGCCGGCTGGAGGTCACGCTCGATGCGCTGCGGAAGACGGTGGTCGATGCTTCGTTGCAGCGGACTGGCAGTGCAGACACGCATGTAGCGCATAAGCAGGAAGAAGGCAGCGAAGAGGCGAGGTCCGTGGAAGGCAGAGAACAGAAGACACTCTACGACTTCGTCCAAGAGTCTACCCAGATCGACATCGAAGCGTCTATTCGTGGGCTGGTCGACGAGTTCCAGGAGACCAAAGGCACGCTCGACGATGATCTTGAGCGCTTCGACGATGCTCTGCGACAGATAGCGGAAATACTGCAAGAGGGCACGGTCACTGGCAGTGGACCGCAAGACAAGCGTACAATCTACGACGAGCCCGCCCCAACCATCCCACAACTCTTCCGCGGCATGGAGGACCACGCATCCGAGATGGCGAAGCTGCTAGAGAGCCTCATCAACCACTACGACCTCTGCGTCTCCGCCCTAAAACACACCGAAGGCGGCGGTGAAGCCGCAAGACTCGCCGTCCAAGCCGAACACCTCAGCGCCCAAAACAGCGCCGGCGCCGAAGAAAGCCTCTACCGCAAGACCGCCCCTGAACCCATCTCGGACTCAGAGCGCGACCAGATGCTCCGCGTCCTGCAAGCCGACGCGCAAGAAGTCGAAGACGTCCTAGCCGAAATCAAAGATCACAGCGCCGAAATCGAAACCCTGTACGAGAGCCTGACGCACCAAACACTCACCGCCCGCACCACCGCCGCCTCACTCCGTACCGTCCTAACCCTGCTCCACGAGTTCCAAACCACCTTACCCGTGCACCTCGCGTCCTCCAAATCCTTCCGCGCCTCCTGGTCCAGCATTCAAACCTCTATCACGGCCAAAACGGAAGATTTGGCTAGCCTAGCGACATTTTACGACGACTTCTCCGCCAGCTACGCCAAAGTGGTACGGGAAGTCGAGCGCCGAAAAGCTGCGGAGACGCAGATGAGGAAACTCGCCGCCAAGGCACAACGAGATCTGGATAAGCTAGTCGAGGCAGACAAAGACGCGCGAGAGGAGTTCATGGACGATGTCAGGATGAGCTTGCCAAGAGATATCTGGCCGGGGGCTAATAATGAGGGGGTTAGGTGGGAAGTCAGGCCAGTACAGTGACTAGACTAGATATCCTTCCTGAAAGAACGGTGTTTGCACCAACGGATGCAGCGAAGAGTGACTGCGCAGCAGTTGGCGTACGTAGGTGACATCCTACCCTTCAACCTTACCCAACCTCATGTGTCGCCACCCAACCTCTGCTCTCACATAAGTGCACAAGGCAGTATTGCCAGACTGGACACAGGACTGGCCATCACGGGTAGAACTCTTGCAATCGTGATAAGATCTTCATGAAGGGTAAACCGCTTCTGCAAAGGTCAAATCATGGCTGCCACTCATGCATAGGCGCTGGTTGTTTCTGGCTCTCATCATCGCCATCTTCGTGCAGCACGCTCAATCGTGGCTTGTCGCTCGTGATGTTGGCTGTATCTGGCTCTGCATCGTCATGCCACGCGCGTGACAACGTCACCGGTTATTGCACGCTCAATCTTAGCTTGCAGTCGTGCGGGTACGTACTTTTCTATTATCCGGGCTATTGCATTCATAAAACATTATCCACTCTTGGCCAGCCTAAAGCACCACCCCCCCAAAACGCCATCACATTCGCTTTCTTAACTACGCCTCCGGTTTCAGCACGTTAATCCTCTTCACAAACCCCGGATTAACAAGCGGATTGTGCAACTCCCCAATCGTACTCATGCACGCCGCCGCGGGATCCCCACTCCCACTCAGACTCCCCCTCCAATACTCATTCCCTGGAAACGCATTGCCATCCCACGCATAACTCAGCACAAGTAATTCATCCGTCTCCAGTTTCTCCGCTGGATTCCGCTTACTGAATAGAACCTTGATACCTTGCTTCTCCGCCTCCGACCTAACGCGTTGCTGACAGGCCTCGGGGACCTTGATATATGCGAATTCGATGGTGCTGATGTGCGGAAGTTTCATCTGGTTAAGGGCGGAGGTGAAGGTATCGACGTACTCCTCCGGTTGGTCCGTATTGCATTGCCAGACGCCTAAACCGAGTCCGACGACGTAGGTATACGCCGTCCTACCCGCCTGCATAGCGCGCTCATTGGCTTCGAGGAGCAGGATGTCGATGGTGGTGCGTATCCGCGCCTTGTACATCTCGATATTAAACTCCGGCGCCTCAGTCTTAGTAGCGCCGAAGAAATCCTGGAAGGCTTTACTGAGCTCGGGATGCATCTGCGCGGATCCAATCATAGGTAACATGAGCTCGCTATCCATCCTATCCACGCGCTCGAAGCGCGCGCCCACCAGCCCGATGATGATACCGCGGGGTTCGAAACTCCCTTTCGCACCTGGCTGGCCCATGTTATAGCGATTCCCGTTATTGATGAAGTGACTAGGCCCGCTGACGCCGAGCAGGGACCCAAGCATGATTTCGTCGTAGCTTAGGTATTCCTTCAGCGTGAGCGCTTGATTGAGGTGCTGTTTCTCCGTGCCATTGCGATCCCATTCATCCGCGTAATTACATTCGTGAAAGGACCCATCTCTCAGGACCGTGTAGTCGTTGCTACCCATGAAGGTAAGCGGGCGCTTGGCAATCAGCCGCGCGACTTCGTCTTGCCAGCTGAAGTCCTGGGTGGAGGTGCCGTAGATTTCTTTCTCGTATTGCGAGCCATGGTGGCGCTTGTGTGCCAGGAAACCCTCGACGAGGCGTGGGAAGCGAGCATGCGTTACGATGTGCGTGCTCTTTGCATCTTCGGCGATGACGGCTGGGTCGTAGTTCTTCACTGAGTTGGTCTTGATCGGCGGCTGCACCTTAAGGTCGAAGTTCAGGAAGGAAAATGGGTCGTTCTTCTGCATTGTTGGTCTTTAGTAAAGGGTTTGCGGAAGTCGGTCTTCCGCACCGGCAGCTCGATGGCGGATGTCGGAAGCCGGAAGACTGGCTCACCTTGCTGTCCATCTTCACCTCGTTGAATGTTGTACTTTCGTAATCCGGACCCTTTACTTTCGCGGACTATCAGAAAAGGTAAAGCGGTATTCATGAGTTCTAGACAGAGAAGATGTGTCTTGTAGTAACCGTTGCTGCGCCACAAAGAAGACTTCCTCTGCATGGCAACCTGGAAATCGCCTCACGTTCACTACTGCGCTCCGGCAACAGGGCAACACGGTACTTCGTTCGCAAAATGATGTCCTCGTCACACATTATGCTTACCGGAACTTCTATTCGTGAAACATCTTTATGAGCAGTGCATGTCGGGAATGCGACATGAAGAAGATGACTTGAGAGGTTCACAGAGTGGCCCCAATTGCCAAGCAAGGCAGGTGCGACCTTCGAGTAAAAGCCACTGAATGGCGAAGCGCGAAGCCACAATTCCAAGTGCAACCTTTTACGCCGTATGGAGTATGACGTACTAAGCTTCAGCTTCTGCTTCTGCAAAGAGTCGCAACTCTTGGTTCCGCACCACTGCCGCGACTACGTAAGATTACTATTTATCAGCCGGACAGCCTAGGTTTGCGAATAGCTTAAGGTCCGCCGCAAAGTCCGAACGTATTACGATAAAGTTCAAGAAACCTTTCACCAGTCGCTGACTGCAGCACCGAGGCACTCAGTACCAAATGCAATCTGAGAGCAAGAGGCTAATCTCGAACGGAAATTGTAGTCTGATCATGCTCGAGGTTGCTTCGGCCCATTTGGAAACATTCATCGAAAATGTTCCCAGCTTTCTCATCATAACGCTCAATCCATGACCGGACGATCTCTCACACAGGCGCAATTGCCACAGTGACTTAGCGGGTTGTACGTAAGTGCGAGTTCGGAGTCTATGTTTAAGCACCTTCGTTCAATCTATCATTCATGCAATAAGTCGCAAGTTCGCTGTGCCATACCTTCCAGTAGGTAGGAAGACAGCGAACAGCCCTGTCACCGAACACCCGCCTAAGCACCATGGATGAACAACCTCTGTTCTATCGGCTCCTCGCTCTTCGTGTTGAGGTTCTCCCTCGCGCCCGACTCTTCACCACCGAACACCAACTGCGCCTTCAGCGACCACTCGAGCGGGATGTTCCATTCCGCAGCCGCCTTTTGGTCAGGCAGGGGGTTGTAGTGCTGCAAGTTGCAGCCGAAGCCCTCGGTCTCAAGAGCAGTCCAGAGCTCGTATTGGTGCATGGCGGAGGTGTGTTCGGACCATGAAGGGAACTTGTCGGCGTACTGCGCGAAAGTGGATTGGAGCTTCTTGATCGGCGCTGGGTCCTCGTAGAACAGGATCTGTGAGAACAGCTTGGTCAGCAAACGAGCAAGATCGCGGTAAATACTACTATCGTTGTATGTTCGACTCACAGTGCCGTAGCCATTCCTGAAGCCCTGGATGCGCTGACCAGTGTGCTCCCACTTGTCCTCTGGCACGTGGACCTTCAGAATGTCCTTGACGATGTCCCAAAACTTGTCATGGTCATCCTTGAGCAGCACAACCAGGCGTGCGGACTGCGAGTTGAAAGAGGAAGGCACGTCCTTGATAGCCTGACGGCAGATCTCCTCAATCCTCTTGTCGTCGCTAGGAGCCTTCTTGTTGAGCTGATAGATGGTTCGGCGGTGCTTGACGGCCTCAGAGAAGGGGGTCTTATCGTAACCGGAAGGCATGTTGGCTGATGTTGTCGAGTTGAAGAGTCGTGAAGTGCTCAAGTGAAACTGTGATATGGACGGTGAAAGACGATTGAGTGAAGTAGTCGCGGCACTTGGGAACGTTCTAGTACTCTTAAAGGTACTGCTGGCGCGCGGTAAAAGTCTGGATAATGGTGCAAGTAGTGGGGCAGTTGCTGCCATTTTGTCGGCGAAGAGGGGCACTTGGAGGGCTAGATATGCAAGGAGAATGATGGAAAGGGCGGCTAGTAGACCAACGGCACGCGGGTTGTTGGACGGCATTCCACTTACTATGTCAGAGTTGACAAACTGCTCTCTAATCCTACGCGATACGCCGTTGATCTGTGCTTTGGCCACCTAGAAATTCCTTAGAAATACAAAGTAGGATGACGGAAGACTGCCGCCCACGTGGAGTACCCCTAGCGATCGACGGCCTTAGGGCTGACGCAGCAAATTATGTAGTACAGTAGCTGGATTTACTCGGTACCGAGAAGTCGGGATGCTTCGAGCTTCTGAAGACTTTCTCTAACATGTGCCTCCAATGACTGATAGAGCTAACGGTACGCATGGACGATAAGCAACAGTCTGACAAGCCTGCGCAAGAGACAGAGCAGATTGTGATAGGGATATCGCTCAATCATCCTGTAAACCTGGCACCCAGCGGCATGCAGGGCGATCATCCTGCCCTCACATAAACGCAGGCGTATTCTCCCTACTCCTCTTCTCCAACCACTCTCCCGCTAGCCTCTGACCAGGAGAACCAGCGCAGCCTTTACCTTCCTTCTGCCCACCATTGTGATTCGTGGCCCTGATTGGTGAGTACCTCGAGACCGACCTGTTGCGTAAAGCTGGATGCACTGCAGAAGGTTTGCGAGACTTGTTCGGACCTGCTGCTAGCCATTCTGAGCTCGAAAGTGCTGGAAGGCTACTCGTCTCGGCGGACGGTGTTATGTTCTCCTTGTCGTCACCACGGTAAGCTGGCCATGACACAGTAGTTGAAGAGAGTTGATGAGAAGCGTACGGGCCAGCTGAGATATCACGGATGGTGCTGTCACCTAACATGTCGTTATCGTTGTTATTGTTGTCATTGCTATGCTTCCGATGAATCTTAAGAGGTGTAGATCTGCCGGTAGTACTGTTCTTATAGTTCGCTCGAAGTTCAAAGGCGGACTTGTGTCTGTTCGAAACCTTCAGCCTGCACTCGGTAGCTTTCGAGGTCTTCTCGCTAGAAGCAGCAGGATGTTCGCGATCTTCCCTTCTCGGAGCGCCGCTCGTGATCGACTCTTCTGCAGAGTCGTAGGAGCCTAAGGCGCTTCTGCTCCGAGCCGCCGTCTGCATCTGCGCAATCGACTGCCGTCCAGTGACAACACGGCGGCAGCCGAGCGAGTTCTTCTGGGCGTGACCGTCGCCACCGGATCCATTGACGGCACTCTGTGAGCCTTGATCATTATTATTGACGCTACGTTCTCCCGTTCGTGAAGCGTTTCGACTCCCAATGCTTCTATCACTCGAATTACGGCCGGTGTCCATCATAGGAAAACGCTCATTCATGAAGCTCGAGCGTTGACTACTCGCTCTCGGCCGCGTAGTTGTGGCTACTGAAGACGGGCATGCATTCAGTAAGGGTGGTGACGCCGAAGCAGGCCTCGGGTAGTCATCATGCGCTGCTGTCTCTTGGGACATGCCGATATTCTTCATGAGCCCAGTCAAGGTATGCTGTGCGTCATTGGTCAAATTCTGGGTGAGCGACAGGTGTTCGAGTCCGGCTTTGAAGCCGTTCATCTCGTCGGACAACCATCTACGCCACTGGCCACTCGTCTGGGTTGGCTTCTGCGGCTCGGGCTTGGGCTCTTTGGGTGGCGAGATGGAATAGCTTCTGACCTCGCGGCTAGTGATAGTGACGAAAGTGCCCACCGGCTCAGTTGGTGTCTCCGGCCGTGGTGAAGCACCATCAGTAGCACGAGAATAGACACTCGGCGACAGCATGTCAGCTCGGATGGTGGGGTCTCGAATGTTGACTTTAGCATGATGAGGCAAGTCATTCGTCGCTGGCGGCTGGTGATGCGATTGACTGAGCGATCGCAGCTCGTACGGATTGTCGTCCATCATCGTCGCGCGAGTGGAACGAGGCATCGCCGGCGAGAGCTCATCCAACGGTGATTGCCACCTGTTCTTCGACTTTTGCATACGGTGAGCTATTTGCTCTGGAGACGGTGTCGGGGCCTTTGTAGCTTGGCGGTGTTGCAGGCCGGAACGTGGCGTTGTATCCGAGCACTTGGCTTCTTGCGTAATGAATGGTGTAACATTCGGCGCAGCAATACCTGGACTTAGGACCTCCGCCACTGGCGAGCATATGCTGGGCTTGCGAGCTGTAAGATCTGGGGTCACTGTCCGCACAGTGCTGTATTTACTAGCGCGCGAGACAGTCTCACGTGTCTGCTGCTGAGATGGTAGAGTAGCAAGTGCTGACGTTACCGACAGCCGCGGAACCCCTACCTCCTCAATCAGCTGCGAAGGCGTCGGAGTACGCTTAGGAGGTTGGATGTGTTCGTGCAAAGCCAGGTAGAGCCCTTGGCTTTCTTCTGAGTTATTGAGCTGAGCCTTACTTGGCTTTCGCAGCTTGTTCATGACTGGTCTGCCGAAGAACGAAGTTGCATTGCGAAGCGTCGACTGACTGCCACTACGCTTGAGCTTGCCGTGCTCGGTTGAGGTAGGTAGCGGATGACTGTCATAACGCGAAGCGCAAGTGCCTGCGACCGTTGAGTTCGCCCAGCTTGTGACACGGGACCTAGCGTCGCTATGTTGGGCAGCGCTCTCTCTGCTGTTGGCGCTGCTCGACTTGAGCTCGGACGGCACTGCCGGCGTTTCATCGAAGGTCAGAAACGGGTCAGCATGCTTCTCGGACAGGGAATGATAGGCTTCTTCGCTCGCGGCGTAGTGGAAGTGCTTGGCTTCGACGTGCTGCACCGGCAGCTCAGCCGGAGCTTTGGAAGCTTTGCGGAAAGCCTTCTTGATGCGACCTTTGAGCGTGTCGGAGAAGTTACGCGACTTCTTCTCCACCTTCAGCGTGGGCATAAGCGAGCTGGATATTGGTTCCCGCGCAGGAGGCAAAGGTGCCATAGTTTTATCATCAGCGTAGTTGAAGGGAGGCAGACCGAGATCATAGCCGCTCTCACTGCTTTTCTGTAGACCGGAAGCGCGACGCTTTTGGAACGGTGCCAGGAATAACGATTTGCGTTCGCGGAGCTTCTTCTGCTGGAAGTCTTGCAAACACTTATCTCTAGCCATGGAAAGGATCTGTTCGTCGGTCTGCGTTTCGCGGATCGAAGGCCCCTGCGACGCGAGGCTGCTGGCAGTGTAGTCATGAGGCTCGCCAAAGTTCGACAGTGTGGCCAAATTGCCTCCATAGCCGTCCAGATGCTCGCGGACAGGGGTGTTGCTAAGCTGGAGAGCAGAGGTGCGATCGGTAAACCTCGAAGCGTGGCGAGGTGTTGGACTGCCATCTGCGTAGTCGGACTGGGCTTTGCGGATGCGGTGGGTAGCTGGAGGGACCGAGAGGTACTCAGAATGCGACTGTCTGGTCGTCACGCTTGGAGGTATCATAGACCGCTTCCGCGTGATCACCTTATCCTCGCCCGTACTGGCTGTGGCAGGGTCGCTTATTGGTCGTGGCTTGCTTCGAGGTGGTTGTGCCGGTCTACCCTCGCCCTTAATTGACGTAGACCTCCGTCGGCCCAACCTTGCATCTTCAAGGTGACTACCGGCTGTCCGACCAGTTATCTGACTGCGGCGCCGCTGAAGCTTGGAAGGGGTGACTTTGTAGCCTTGAAGAGTCGACTCCTCATTCTGCCGCGCTCTGTTGTACGCTTCAACAGCTGCGGCCTCCGCATGCTGCCGCGTCATGAACGGGTCGATTGAAGTGGAACTGCGCTCATGGCCTGAGGAGATAATGTGGTGCGAAGAGTTGGATTTTGCTCGTCGCAAGCGGTCCCCAGCGTTGCTGTTGGATCGGGAAAGCATACTGAACGCCCCCAAAAAAGCTTGAAAGTGTCCTCAAGCGCTTCTCGTAAGATGTGGAATGTGACATACAATGCAGAGTCAAAGACGAAGTAGACTGACAAGCAGAAAGGAAGGCCACTTACGCAGCGTCCAGCCAGCCTATCACGGCAGGCAGAGGCGAAGAAAACAATACATCGCTTTGAGGAAGTCACCACGCCCTATGAAGTCGTTGAAACCGTCTGAGAGCGCTGCTGCGAATGAGATGTTACTGTCCCGTCTGCTACTGCCCTTGTAACTTGACGGGGCAGGAGCTTTCTGACAGTGTCAGCAGCCCAAGTTCATCTTGCTCGAAGTGTAAGATATACGTGACTACAATTTCGCTACCTCGGTCAGGTCATTCCTCATCGGTGTGTGCCAACAACTTAGGTAATGAGTCAAAGGTTTGTGAGAAGTTCGAGAGCGAGGTGCTGCTTCACACCGCTCGCCACAAGACAATTTCTGCTTAGTCATGGTCGGAAAGCCGCTAAAGCTCCACTTCCTTCCATTTTGTCGATATGGCAAAGTCTTCAGCCATGCAAGCCACCTTCCGGAGCTGAGTTTTGCAGCAACGCAGAAGCGTTCCACAGCATCACGATGGGCGCAAACACTGTCCTGACGCTCCATTCGTCAGCGCTGTTGGCATGTGCGCCAGAGAAGCAGTACAACTACTCTTCACGAAGACCGATGGGCTCGAACATCCCCTTACCTTGGTCATATCAAGTCCTGTAACTGTGCCGAGTTTGCTGATTGAATCCGGGTATGCATTCCAGAGTTTCGCAGCGGTTAGAGCCAGGACAACTCAAGCTACAAAAAGGTCATCCAATGCTGCGCATTCGCGTATTAATTGGCACGCGATTTGGGCTGCATCGATGCGGTCTGCATAGGGAAGCGCAGCAGCGAAGATGTATTTGAACCCCACAACTCGATGTTTGGTCCGTACCGCAACGCTAGAAAACGCTGTAGCTCGCAAGCATGTCGGTAATTGCTTTACGTTGACGACCACGTACAGCATGAGCGACTGTAGCTAAGCAGCTTATCTGGAATCCAAGTAAGCGGATGAAGACGAGAGGGCTGCCTACTTTGATTCTTCGGAAGCGACCGTCACTGTATGCGAAGATGGCTCCATGCGCTTCCAGCTCGAGATCATCGTCGAGATATGAGGCGTAATGTTCATCTGGCGAGCGTCAGCTAGCACAATAGAATTGGACACCATAACAACAATGCTCACTTGCTGGCCGGAGGCTTTCGTGACGGCGGGCAACATTGTTTGGGACACATCGACCAGGAAGTCATTCCATTAAGGCCGCATGTGAGCCTTCGATTGCCGTACTCCATCACCACCGCGAGGCTGGAGTTCTAGACCGGACCGTACGCAGGCTATCGGAACCCGATGGACATCCCGAACCTCTCTTCTACATGGCCCAGCTCAACGAATCTCACGGCACGTGATAACAATGGTCGTGTCGACGCCGCACGCGGCATCGTTGTAGCGCTGCAGGCTTTCCGGAGGCTGTGATTTCACGTGGCAGAGCACACACAGATCCGAATATCAAATGCGACACAAATCGCAAGATGCGTCTGTGTTCGAGAAGGTGGTGAGGATGCGGGTCCCATTAAGATTACAGGTCAAATTAACACATGCTGATTGGCGATCAGCGCAGATTTCCACCATTCCTGGTGAAAAGCCACGGTGTTAACGCTCTCAAACAGAACGCTCATGAGTGGTCAACTCGTCGGCTTCCCCTGTCGATCGGGGTGCCGTTGCCGCTCGGCACAGCCACGGATGCAGGACACGCAAGCGGCTGACGGTTCCCTGCGAGACTTCTACGCTATGAGTGGGTCTAACATCCGCGCTTACAGTCTGGAATAGCTCTCACGTGACTTGCTACAGAACGCCTGTTTTTGCCGAGATGACTACGGCCCACCTCCTATATTGTCCAGTTGTCTCCCTTTGTGATTTTCTGTTCGATCCTTCGCAACACACAAAACACGTGGTATACCGGCCCCTTGTCCTCATCACAAGGTCACACTCGTTTTTACTACTCGAAGTTCTTGAACAGCATTATCACATTCTTTTCACCATATACCACAGCACGATCTTCACGACATATCATCACGATGTATACCACCGGCTTGGCTCTTACGACCCTCCTGGCCTTGACGGCCTCTGCGAAACCGCACCAGCACCACCAGCACAGGCACGCTCACGAGCGTCGCGCGCTGAACCAACGTCGTGACGAGACGTTCAACATCCACCTGTACAACAACTGCAGCGTCAAGAAGTCCTTCGCAGTCTACCAGCTCAGCACTGCCGACTGGACTGTCTCCGAAGTCACCACCCCTGTCGACGTCGCGGCCGGAGACTCCACCGTCATTCAGGCTCCTTACACCGAGACCACGCTTCGCCTGAGCGGTAACGCCGACTGGGGCTGCGACGGCCAATGGGATGCTCAGGCGCTCTTCGAGTTCGGATACAGCGCGTGGGGCAGTGTCGAGGGCACAGCATACGATCTGTCCCTCATGGAAGGCGCTGACAGCAGTGTTGGCATAAGTGCAAGCCCGATCAGCAACGGCCAGGGTAGCGAGACCTGCGAGAGCAAGTTCTGCCAATCGCCAACCGACTGCGCGCTGGCGCAGGGTTGGACCAACGAGGACCAGGTGAACGACGGCAGCCCTGCCGACACCGTCTGCTACAAGGGCAAGACCGACTTCTTGGTCACCTTCTGCCCGTAAGTTATCTCTGCAACCTTGTGGTCACTGGGCGTGGAGCCTAGCGCATCGAAACCCCAGAGTGATCTCGCTGGTCAGGCGGCTAACGTGTTACCGCAATAGATCCTCTTAAGCCACCACTACTTCAGCAAACTCTTGAGGAGCAAGCTTGAGATCTTAGCTTCCGCATTCTGGCAGTGACGCTTGGTTACGGTCAATAGGGAGCCGATTCGTTGGATAAGTGTATGCGTTGGCTGCAACGTTTGGCGCAACAGGGAGGCTCACGATGGTTGGATATCTTCGTGTTGATATTTTCGGGAATGATGATACATATTGTGTAGCAAATTGTTTAAAGCTCAAGTCCTTGATCTCGGTTCAGTCGTCCGTATTCGTTATCGCCCTGTACTGGGAACCAGACCTTGTTATGGGATAGGCAGCGTTTGCTACTTATCGAATGTGCTGTCAACAAGCTCTCAAGCCGCAGCCGCCGCCTGTCAGGCTGGTTCAAAGTCGTGCTGAACGACTGCTGAACACGTTTTCAACGAATCCTTAGGGGGCCTGGTGAGCAGCAATACCTCTGTTGTAAAAGTCCGATGGTGCTTGTTGGCTCTGGTTCCGGGAAAAACAGCATCCGCTGATGGATTATTCATTTGGAGCCTTAGTAGGTACATCTACGACAGATGCAATTTGAGGCAGGGCGTTCGAACCCAAGCGTCTTGCGCGAAATACATTTGTGCTAACTCACCTAACCTCCTCGTGGCTTCAGCGCAGCAACGGATGATGCAGTAGCTACTTTCATCCGTCTTCAGAGGCTTTATTCGATCCTAAGGTATGCGCACGAATTCCGGACTAGGTAGGCAACCGCTGACGCCTGGTTCGACTCATCGGACCTCGTTCCCATTTCTGCGAAATGTACATCCCGCTTGCGTACATCGCCTCGAACAGCCACCTCGTCCTCGCGAGCGTGGTCCCGAGAGGCCGTAGCAGGCAGCGGCTATTCGCCACACAACTTCCTGAACATCACCTCATGTTGCAGGATCCGCTTATCTTATCTGCCCCGCAATCACTCCGCATATTCACATGCTTGATGTTTTGAGCGAGGCTGCTTGGCTGATACCTTCGCTTGTTGCCTGCCAACCTTCTGGAGCCTCTGTTTGTCACGGAAATCTGTTGTCCTCCACACAATCGTCGCTCGGAACCGGCCTTTTATAAGGTTCCAAGCATCAACCAACTTATTTCTCTCTCTCCGCAACTTCGTGCATGAGAGTGGTCAAGCATCTGCCTACGAGCTCCAACACACAGTCAACTACCGCGGAGATGGCGCCGCCGGCTAAGCGTCGCAAAACCATCACCCAACGCTTCTTGTGCTACAGCTGCGATACCGAGCGCGTTGCTTCGCAGTTCCCGGACTACAATCCATCTTCCGATTGCGAGCACTTTATTAATACTTGCAAGACTTGCCTGAAGAAGTGGGTTGAAGCACAGGTGGAGAG
>Ga0058704_10000904_pt1 | contig 14450 bp, 5 predicted proteins | sample AgamicMgSfe_FD_71363 | JGI IMG/M metagenome (GOLD analysis project Ga0058704, IMG submission 71363) | Agave microbial communities from Guanajuato, Mexico - Mg.Sf.e | ecosystem: Host-associated > Plants > Phyllosphere > Phylloplane/Leaf | place: Guanajuato, Mexico | collected 2012-05-30
TTTGATGAGAAAGGCTGGCGCTGCATACGAAAAGAGCAAGGAACCATTGGAGAGGATTACAACCCACATGGTGGAAGACTTCGTTGAGTCGCAGCAGCCGGATCTGTACGCTCAAGGACTCATGACACTGTTGACCGAGTCCATCAAAGGCGTACAAGGGACGTTGCATTCTGGTGGAAATGCAATCTTGAGGTGTCTGATCGATCTCTGTTTTGACCGGTCAAGACAAGGCAAAGACGAGAGTGCGCTGCAGCTTCTAAAGGGTTCCTTGATCAGTGTCATCCATCACACAGACGTGCAAACATTCGCTCCAGTTTTCGAAGCGCTCATGCAAACGATCAACATGCCCGATACGCAACTGGACAAGCATCACATTTCCATCATCAATAAACTCATTTTCACTGTTGTCGCAACACGAAAAGGTACCCGAATCGCTGACTGGGCTCCGATTGTGCAGCAGACGGTACGCCTAATTAGAGAACTCGACCGACAAGGCCCAAATATCGAACCTGCCCTTACGAACGATGTTCTCAGTACACTCGCCCTTTTGCTCCAGAGCGCTCCTCTGGACGCAGTCCTTTCCACTGCTGCTATAATTGATACCCTGCTCAAACCTGCTTGGAAAGCCTTCTTTCTGCCCTTCTGCTATGTCTTTGCGAATCTCGGTCAAGACCGCTTTGACAGCCTGCTCCTGGCATCATTCCAACGCTGGATCTCATCGAACTGGAAGGATCAGGAAGCTGGAATCTGCGCTATCCTTCCCGCTATGTATCAGCGAGATCTCATTAGGAAGGACTCTTTTGTGGTTTCCAAGTCATGGATGCTGCGATTGGGCGAGCCGCTAGCACATCTCGAACACCCAAGATCTGCTGCAGACATCCCATTGGAAGAAGTCGCTCTTTGTAGTTCGAGACTTGAGCTTCTCAAGTTCATGAAGGCCGAATCTGATACGGACACAGTGGTGGATGGTATTGGCCGGGGCTGCGAAAAGGTCAACAATTCAAATCTTGCCTCGGACCACCCATTGTCGATGTTCACACATGGAAGTGCATTGGAATACTACGCAGAACATGCTAGTAACATCGACATGCAATTCCTGCAAATCGTCTCTACAGCAGCGGACTATCAAGGTCTAGTATCTTACTGGAAAGCATTGCAAGCTTTTGTGAGAAAACAGAAGATACAGAACGACTTCGACATTGAGAAGCCGGATAACAAGCAAGCTTTGGAAACACTGATCCAAGTCATGATCCGGTGTCTAAGCTCCTCTTCCCATGACCTTCGTTCGATTGTACTGTCAGTACTTTACGATTGTTGTGAGTGGACAAGTAGGCACAGCCCGGAGCTGCTGGAAGTCGCACAATCAATCGAAGATTCTCCTGTGAGCGTAGACTCAAGCCGCTTCATCTCGTCGCAGATCCGCCGGTTATCATTGGGATATAGGGAAGCCCACAAGGATCCAATCCTTGCAAAGGCAATCCCCACATACTGCTTTGGTTTACTTCACTTACGCTTATCGCAAGCCTGGGATGACGCAGCGGCGGCATTGAAGGAAATGTCCGCGTTTCAGCCTGCAGAAGATCTCATCTCTACACTTGCAGCAGAGTGGTTGAGAGGTTCCGAAAACGACACGAATGAACCGGATGACACCTCGGACAACGCTCAACCCGAATCCAGATGGATCGTTTCGGATTTTGAATGCTCGAATATGGCTCAAATTGAGGCCAAGTGCGTATTCGCACATCAACAATGTCAAGATCCTGAAGACAAACTTCGACAACGCTTTCTGGCTCAGCATAAGCAGCGCTCACTCGACCATCCATTCAACCGTACGCAAGCTCTCAAAGTCCTGAGAACAGTCCCGCAACTGGCCGAGAAGCGATCACGGCTTTTAGTTCCTGTCCTTCTAGAATGGGCTGGCGACAGCGAAGTTCAGCCTGAAGACGACGAGGAGAAGGCAAGGGTACAGCGCTGGTCCCGAAAAGACCAAAAGGCTATGCTGGACGTCTTTGCACAATTTGTCAACCCCAGGGTCCTTTTCAAATCTGCCGAGGTCAAAAACGCACTTTTGGCGCTGGTAATGAATGGCGACGTGGAAATTCAAAAGTCATCACTCAAGGCTGTCCTTGCTTGGAGGATACCTGAAGTCAACCGATATGAAGAACATCTTGTGAATCTTCTTGATGACGCTCGTTTCAGGGAGGAAATTTCCGTCTTCCTACATCTCGGAGACGAAGAGGGCATCCGAAACGAGGATGTAGAGGGCCTCATGCCAGTCTTGCTTCGATTGCTCTATGGACGAGCTGTCACCAGGTCAGGCGTTGCAAGCGGTGCAAGAGGACAACAGTCAAAGCGCAAGGCTATATTCGGCGCATTGGCGAGATTCCCTCGAGCGGCCATGTCCCAATTCATTGATATCGCCCTTACTCCAGTTTTGTCCTCCAAGCTGTTCCAGGACGACTTGCTACAGGCAGATGCTGTAAAAGATCTGACTGTCAACCCAAGGAAACAATTTGGTATGCTCAACATGGTTGAAGACATGCTCGACACTCTGGGGTCAGAGCTTGAGCCTTTTGCAAAGCGCCTTGCAGATGCGGCTTTACTGTGTCTGTTAAAAGCCAAGGAGAACTCTGAGGAGATAGTTGGCGAGACGGACGAAGATTCACATACTTCGCTCTACAGATCCGTCCGCCAGGCCGGCTATCATTGTCTGATTCGACTATTCAACAAATGTCCTGATGTCGACTGGACCGTCCACGCAGAGGTCATCATGAACGAGCTCGTCGGACCCAGATTGGCTGCCTTACCTATAGAGACTGCCCAATCGGTCTCTGGTATTTTGAGAATCTTCTCTGCTTGGGCTGTCTCAGCGGAAATGGCAGGATTTCTGGTACGATGGCACGCGTCGACCATTCAAAGTCTGGCCGATTGTCTTTCGAATCCGAACGCAAAGATTGAAGTCAAGCTTTTCGTTGTGCAAGATATCCTCGCCAAGCTCTTGGAGCACACCGAGACTTCAAAGGGCGGTATGGTCGTCGATCTGAATGGGTCCCAATCATATGTCAAAACCAAGATCCTCGAGCCAAACGCACGTTTTATCCTGGTACGTGTTGGAGTTGTGCTTAGGCAAAACCCTCCGAAAGAGCTTCTTGATGCCTGCGTTTCTTGTGTGGCCCGTCTTTCTCCTCTCATCAGCGGCGTGGATGAAATCAAGGACTTTGTCGATATCGCAACGTACCTGCTTCGACAACCCCCGAAGAGAGTCTCTCCAAAGACGAAGAGAGACCTTCTCAAGACTTTGTGTCACTTGATACCAGCATGTGATCTTGCTCAAGATCAACAGCGTTTCGATGAAATCTACCAGACGAGCTCACCTCTCTTTGCTTACTTCAGAGATCGCGAGAGCCGAACACTGATGTGCGAGCTATTTCATCTTCTGGCCAAGGCTGACGAGAATCTTTTCGCGATCGCCAATCTCTGTGAAGACCTCAACTCTTTCGCGCCGAACAGAATTGAAGAGCCAGACTTTGCTCGAAGGGCGACGGCATTTGACAAGATCAATGAGGAGATTTATATGGATCTGTCGGCAAAGCAGTGGAGACCGCTTCTGCACAACATGCTCTACTACGTTCGCGATAATGATGAGCTGGCAATCCGCACAAGTGCGTCCTTCAGTATGCGGAGGTTCGTGCAAGCTGCGGTTACAGAGACCAGTTTCAAGGATGAACAATTTGAGAGCGTTACTGCTTCTGTCTTGCTCCCGGGTCTGCAAGGTGGCATGCGAGATCAGTCTGAGTTGGTTCGTAGTGAATATCTTGCCGTGCTCGCACACCTCATCAAGCATTGCTCGTTCTGGTCAGTTGTAGGTGACATGCAGCCACTGCTTGCCAACGATGATGAAGAGGCATCATTTTTCGCCAATGTACTGCATATTCAACAGCACAGAAGGCTGCGTGCACTTCGCCGTCTAGCTGGTGCAGCTAATGCAGGTCACCTCTCGAGCGGTAATGTCAGCCACATCTTCGTTCCGCTGGTCGAGCATTTCGTGTTCGATGCTGCCAAAGATGAGTCAGCTCACAACTTGACGGCTGAAGCGGTCAACGCACTCGGAGCGCTTTCACAATCTCTCGACTGGCAGCTATACCGGACCATGCTCAAGAGATATATCGCAATGATCAAAACCATGGTCGATGAGCAGAAGGTGGTCTTCCGACTCACCGGAACCGTCGTTGATGCATTGTACCATGCTGCATCGATCGATAAACCATCGGAGGATGAGGTGATGCCAGACGGTGATCAGACGTCAAAAGTCGCGATCCGCAGTAATCTGTCAAAGACTCTGCCTCTTCCAGAAAAGCTTTCGAAAGAAATCATCGGTTCATTCCTGTCACCTCTGACAAATTTCCTCCATTTGAAGGACGAGTCGAATGTCAGTCTGCGTGTCCCGGTAGCTGTCACTGTGGTCAAGCTCATTAGAATCCTGCCCGAGGAGGAAATCGGCGTCAGACTGTCATCGGCACTTCTGGACGTGTGTCATATCCTGCGAAGTAGAGACCAAGGGTCAAGAGACATGACCCGCAAGACTCTCACTGAAATCACTGCACTACTTGGAGCTTCATACTTTGGTTTCATTCTCAAGGAGCTCAGAAGCGCTTTACAACGAGGTTACCAGTTGCACGTTCTATCATTTACCGTCCATTCTATACTGGTTGAGAATATTGAGCATCTAAAGCCGGGCGACCTGGACTTCTGTCTACCCGAAATCATGTCGGTAATCATGGACGACATTTTTGGTACCGCCGGACAGGAAAAGGAAGCCGAGGAGTACATCAGCAAGATGAAGGAAGTCAAGAGCAGCAAGAGTTTCGATTCGATGGAGCTGATCTCGAAAATTACCACTCTTCCTCATCTCAGCGATGTCATCCGACCGGTACAGACCTTGCTCATGGAAAAGCTGGATCTACGTACCGTCAAGAAGATTGACGAGCTTCTCCGCAGAGTCGGGCTAGGTGTTACGCAGAACCAAGCTGTGGCCGACCGGGATATCCTTGTGTTCTGTTACGAAGTGATTCAGAAGATCAAAGCTGCCCTCACTGAGGCTGCCGTACCTAAGAAGAGGATCGAGGATTACAAAACGTTCCGATATATTGTTCAGATGCAATCGGCCGGCAAATCGAGCAACAGAGGTGCCACAAGCTCTTACATCTTCAAGCTGATTCGTTTCGCATTTGATCTTCTCCGCTCGGTACTACAGAAGCACGAAGATCTGAAGACTCCGGCCAACGTCGCGGGATTCTTGCCAATGGCCAGTGAAGCGCTCGTCGGTGGACAGGAGGAGACTCAGCTTTCGGCAGTCCGTCTTCTTACATCGCTGATGAAGGTCCGCTCTCCAAAGATCGAGGCAGATGCGCCCGTATACGCTGCCGAAGCTGTCAACATTATCCGAGCAGCTCCATCAATGACAACGGAAGGCGCCCAAGCTGCGCTCAAGCTTGTATCGGCAATCTTGAGGGAACGTCCTGCTGTCAAAATCCGCGAAACTGACATCGCATACACCCTTACGCGAATGAAGCCTGATCTTCAGGAGCCAGATCGTCAAGGTGTGATCTTCAACTTTCTGAAAGCAGTCCTCAGTCGCAAGATTGTTATCACAGAAGTCTACGAGATCCTCGACGCTGTAGCCGCCATCATGGTCACTAATCAGACCCGCACCGCAAGAGACTTGGCAAGAGGTATCTACTTCCAATTTTTCATGGATTATCCTCAAAACAAGGAGCGACTCACGAAGCAGGTTAGCTTCCTCGTGAAAAATCTGGACTATCAATATGTGGAAGGTCGACAGTCTGTGCTCGAACTACTTCATCTTCTGCTCAACAAGACACACGGCGAGGTCGTTCAAGATCTTTCCGGCATGGTTTTTGTTCCGCTCATCATGATGATGGCGAACGATGAAGCTCCCGAATGTCGGGAAATGGCCGGCGCTCTGATTGGCAAGATCCTTGAGCGCGCTGACGACGAGCGACGCAAGAACTACCTTGGTTTATTGAGAACCTGGCTCGAGCAAGACGAACAAACTCTTCTTCGCAGGGTCGCACTGCAGGGCTGGACTATGCATCTCACAGTCGGTGAACCGAGCGCGAAAGATATCAGTTTCCTGCAAAAGCAGATCATTGCTGTTCTTCCTTCTGACGAAGTCAATGTCGACATCGATCAATGGGAGCTGCTGTACTATGCTTTGCAGACTTTTGCCAAGATCAGTGAGAAAATGCCAACGACGGCAATCTCACAATCTTCGAAGCCAACCTGGACTCGTATCTTCCGCTCTCTGGTCTTCCCACATGCTTGGGTCAAGCTATCTGCTGCTCGACTCACTGGTCTGCTTTTTGGAGACATCGGAAAGACTTCTCAGGGTACAGGGCTCGGGGCTCTTCCACTCGTGACTTCCGGAAACATGCAGGTCACCGCAGATGAGCTGCGTACTCTTTGCATGTCAAGTTTGAGAATGCTCGAAGTCACTGGTGTCACCGAGCAGCTTGCGGCACAGACTGCCCGTAACCTAGTTTTCCTGGGACGGTGCTTTGGCGCTAGCAACGTGAGATGGAAGTCAAGTAACATTTCGAGCGGTCCGGAGGCCGACGGTGAAGCTGAAGACTCCGACGACGCAGTATCCGACGCAGACGAAGACGACGATGTCAGTGATGAGGTTGACGGCTCCAAGTCGCATGACGAGCAAACCGCCATCTCGTACCTCTTCTACCGCCTCGCTCGCATTCTCCGCCGAGAGCTGACCACGCTCAAAGCCCCGGCGTTGATTCCTAAGACAACTGCCCTGCAGACAATGACGGCATTGACCAACCACTTGGAACCATCGACCCTCCTTGCCGATACCCTGACCCTCGAAGCCCTCTTAGCACCACTAGTGTCTCTCACGAGTCCCGACATACCTGCGCCCAACACAATGGACACGTCATTCAACACCGCCTACAGCGGCCTGCAGACTCTTGCTCAGGAGGCGCTCAACTTGATGCAAAAGAAACTCGGCACAGGCGAGTTTGTGAGGATCATGGGTAATGTGCAGAAGACGCTCAGAGAAAGGAGAGAAGAAAGACGAGTCAAGCGACGGATCGAGAGAGTTGCGGAACCCGAAGCGGCGGAAAGGAGGAAGAGGAAGAAGTTTATTGGCAAGAGAGATAAGAGGAAGGAGAGAGGTCACGAAGCTAGAGGAAAGAGGAGAGGGTGGTAGAGTGGTGTTTCTTTTGTGTGACTTTTTGCATTGGTGGCCGGCGGGTTTGCACGCATCCGATGGAGTTCAATTCGGGGCATTGGAAGGTATCGTGGTATGGAGTTGGGTGTTTTTAGCATAACATTGAGTATGGTAAATATTTGCAGATCACCGTCACTCTTTCATTTCTCTCTCGTGTCATCCTCTTACTTATTGTGTACCATAAAAGGTACGGGGAACAAAGGCATAATTCAGTAATCTGGCGTCGTTCATCCGCAATCGCGATTTCTGTATCATTGGGGTCACTGACATGCATCTGTCCCGAGTCAGCTCGCAGCGGCTCTTTCATATTCACCAGACCAGCACGCCTTTAATGACCTCGCCCTTCTCCATAGCCTGCCTTGCAGCATCAAATTGCTGTACAGGGTAATTCTTCAACAGCTTGTCGATGGGTAATGTACCGTCTTTACACCGTTGCACGAGCTCTGGCAAAGCCTCTGCTGGATCACGGTCGCCTTCAATGACACCAACCAACCGCCTTCCATGAACCATGTGTGTGAGCAGATCAAGATCAAGCTTGGCGCCGACTGGCTTGACGCCGACCTGGAGCAGGGTACCATTGTTCTGTAAAGCTTCCAAACACGCCGCAAGCACGGCTACCGAAGGACTCGTGTCCAAAATGTGTGTGCAACCAAGCTGACCCGGCGTGAGTTCGCGAAGAGCAGTCTGCAAGTCCTTGTCCTGCAGAGCGTCGGGCGAAGAGTGTAGGAAGTGCGTAGCTCCCATGAATTTTGCCAATTCAATGCGCGAAGGGACAAGGTCCACGGCGATGATGTTCTTGACGCCTCTGTGCTTGGCTGCTGCGATGCCTGCCAGACCTACTCCGCCCAACCCAATAACCGCAACGACGTCGTCTGGTTTACAGTCTCCTACGTGAGTAATGGCTCCAGCTCCGGTCATGATACCACATCCTAGAGGAGCGTACTTGATTAGTTCTTCGACATTCTTGATCATCTTGGTGACGTTCGCGGCGCATGTTACTTTAACCGGTGTTGGGTTTGCGAAACTCGACTGGCCGAAGTAGCCACCGCCAATGACCTTGGATTTATCCGAAGCCAGAACGAAGTTTGGTTCATTGGCCCTGAGTGTCACTGCCGCATGGTTGGAGCAATATGCAGGATGACCAGTCTTGCAGTAGTGGCAGTCCTGACAAGAAGCAGCTGACAGAATTACTAGGTCTCCTTCTTTGAATTGGTTTTCGAGTTTCTTGCTTCCGAGACGAACGACGCGGCCAGCACCTTCTTGGTGTAAGCATGTGTCTGTCAACTATCGTCGCTCGGCTTGCACTGACCTTCGTGGCCGAGTACGCGAGGGTAGATACCTCCGTAACCGGTGATATCTGTATGACATACGCCAGTCGCTACCAAGTCGATAAGGAACTCGTCTTCTTGTGGCTCGCGTGTGAGCATGTCCTCCCACTTCCAATTGTGTTCATCGTAGGCAACAATACCTTTGCAAGGAACGGTGTATTGAGACATGGTAGAATGAAACTAGTGTTACAGTAGATAATATGCGAAGACTCACGAGGGAGACACAGCGCGACGGTCGGAGACATGCTTGCGGTCATATCACCTTTGTACTCACGAGTCTGGATGCAGGAGATGCGTGACCTACCGTGCTCGGCGATCACTGTATGCAAATAAGCTCTGCTGGTTGGAGAGATCGTGAGGGGAAAGTTCCGACTTCCCCACGCCCGACACGCGATCGGTAATGTGGTATATAGTCGTGCTGTTCACACTGCAACAAGGCTGTAGGCATGGTTTCGAATTGCCTTGCTATTGCGCAAAGATGTATATCAGATATTGGTGTTGGTGAGAAAGCGCGAGGAGAGGGGAAAATGGCGTGTGGAGTTGTGGGTTGAACGGTAAATTGTGTCAAGTCAGGTGACAGTTTGTTTCGGCTTAGGTGAGAACTTGAGTGTCGCTGTCCATCTGCTTCTTCAGGCACAGTGTGAATTGACTCGCGAGATGATGATGAGAACGAACACGAGGGTGGCTGTAGTAGTTAGTGACTGAGTCATCTGAAGATAAGACCCTTGGCGCGTGATTTGTGCTTCCAATACAGACCTGGAATGATTAACAACACAACCGCCAAGACACATGCAATCGCATGTGCGACCTTTCCACACTACTGACTAGGTTGCTTGCGTACCTGAGACCCATATCGAGACGTTGCACGCTGTCATCTCAATAGACTCGCGGGACCCCTCGAAGGAGCACATGCTGCAGTGCGGTTCTGAGACTTGGGGTAATAGATACAGTACACTACCACCACATACTGTACATCCCGTCCGCTTCTAGAACGTTGTTGACTGCAACGGACAGGCCAGAGACGGCAGGTACTTGGATACACCTGACATCCCTGTGTGGCACAGTCTGTGTACTGCGGCTAAAGTAGCACAACAAAGGAAGGAGTGATGATCGCAGCAGTAGTGCTCTCTCTCTCGCACGTGGTCCTCCTGCAGTTTGCACTAGACAACGACTTACGCGAACCTATCGCGACCAAAGCAGGTTTGCGGTCCGGTAATTCCGGAAAGCGAAAGTGGATGACGGTTGGATCGCGACTGCCCAAAACTTATCGGCGGAAAGCAAGCGCAGTGCGGTGCAGCCTGTAAGTTACTCCCAAAAAGAGCACCGGAGAGTGGAAAGAAAGCTGGGCGTGTGGCTGGAGGCGCAGTGCAGCACAATGTAGCGCAGCGCGCCAGTCGAAAGTGGAGAATCCAGGCGTTTTCCCCACCCTCGGCCCCAATGAGGAAGCAACAAGACAAGGTAACGACTTCCATACATAGAGAGAGCACATGCGCCATTTTGTCGCGCGCTCGCAAGAACCTCTCTCACTCTCTCCGTTTTGCGTCTTCTCATCACACTCCTCGACAAAAAAACACTATTCTTCCACACGCGACCTATCACAAAGCAACATGTTCGACCGCTTCTTCAACCGCGACCGCAAGCAGCGTCGGAGCAAAGTCCCAAACACCCGACCCCGCCCTCAGCCTCTGATCGGCAGCAGCACCGCCCTCGTACGGAGCACACAATCCATACCAGAGGACTTGGACCAACTGAGCGAGCTGCCACAACTGGCTATCGTCAGTCCGCGTGCCTCGATGTCCTCTCTTCCATCTTACCGCTCGCGAGACCGCGATCTACCCAACTACAAATACGAGACCGGACACCCACTCTTCACACTCGATTTTCTGAACATGCAAGCTGCGGCCGCGAGACCAGCACAACCACGTCGACCGCGAAGAGCGCAACGACCTGATCCAGCGCTGTGTTTGGCGCCGTACAGCGCGCATGGAAGCCCCTTCCGCGACGTCCAGATGAGCTTTGGTTGGATGTGGATGCCGACGCGAGCGGTCAAAAACCGGGGTCGCTTGATACCGCAAGATCACCCTGTATACTCCATGGATCCGTCCGAGCAGGCTCGTTTGAGGCGCATGGGTATTGATCCGGTCGGCAAGGCGGAATTTATGGCGTTGCAAAGCGCGACGACTTGATGTTGTCGTTGTTCGTGGTTGCATTTCCTGTCTCATTATCGTATGGCGCTTGGGCGTATTCTCTTTCGGCCGATCAATCGAATCATTTTCGACTGCTGACGAGGGTCGGGGCACATTGGACCCATAATGCGAGACGTGTTTGATGACGATAGAATGGCCAAGGAGTTTGGGAATCATCTCAGCCGTACGGCGTGGACCGCCGACATTTCACTACTCACATTATGACTTTTTGATCGTCTCTAGAAGTTCATAGCTGCATCTCGAACATCTGACTGCATTTATCTCTTCACCGTATGATTGGACGATATGGTGGATCGGCTCGCGGAGTACAAATCAACCCCCGGGTCAAACAGAGCTTACAACAGATCGAGCCGCAGGTCTCAGGTCAGCGTTCAGGCTGACCTATAGAGGATGATAGATCAGGATAGCTATGACCAGTGTGATATATACGTTGCCCTACAGAAAACGGAAAGTAATAGCTGCGACTCAAAAATTCTCAGTAGATCTATAAACCAAACCTGCGGGCTATGAACTCTCCAGCAACAATCTGCATAAAATAGATCGTTCAGTAGCTTTTCGCTCAGCCTGGGGGCAATAGCGAATTACGTTGTAGGTCATAAAATTAAACTATAGATCCCGAAACTTATAATCTGATCAATATAAGATTAGACTACTATATCATTCATATTTCTGATATTCTCAATGATGGTATCATCGCCTTCGTTTTGAATAGCTAGAATAGCTGATAAATCAGTAAAGGTCACACGGGTAAGGACCTAGCCAGTAAGGCCGCGCATTGGATTCCGGGGTCGCGGGCGGTCTTCGCAAAGCTATGGCCCTTATCTTTGGTTGCGATGACGGTCACGAGTAAATCAAAGGGCTGACTAATAGGCAGGCTTAAACGGGCAGGTTTTGATGAAGGCGCGACCATTCAATTAAGTATAGCTATGTAGCTAATCATAAACACCTCAAATAATAGCTATAAGCCCTACTACATTATGTAGAGACTTGTAAGATATGAGCTCTAGTAGTCATATAGTAAGCCTTAAATATCATACGGGCTGCGGCCTAGGCCCGCGGGCCGACTATAGAGGCCTATTTATACTATAGCCAATAAGGTATAAAAGCTATAGGTCTATAAGTTCCTATATAGTATAATAGAGCCTATAGCTATTACTTGAGGTATGAATTACTAAGTATATAGCTATAATTAAAGAGTTTTTTTCACACGGGCTAGGTCCGTCTAAGGCCGCGGGCTAGCTTTTAATTATAGTCGCGACAAAATTAGGCCCTAACCCTCAGGATATAGGTACGGTCGTGACCGCAGATATGGGCCGTAGCTATAGCAGGCCTGTCCGCGACTGCGGGGCCCGATTTACGGCCCGTCGGAACAAGCCCTTGCCCGTGTGAGGTCTAATGAGAAATAAGAACTTTATAGCTATCATAGCTAACAAGTCATAGTATAACTATGCCTCTATAGTTAGCCTAAAGACAGGCTTTAGTAGGCCGGGCTTGAATAGCTATAGTCCGTATCTATAAATAAGCCTGTAGGCTTATGCCATAGGCTGGGCCTGTCTACGGTTGTACTTACAAGCTTTTCCTTCCACATAGGTAGAGGTATAGACAGGCCTATAGCCTGTTGTTGCGGCCCATGGTAACCTGTTATAAGATCCAGAACTAAGGAAGTATATAGGATATTACTATGAAGAAGACCTATTATTCTAATACTATACCTAATTATATAAGAAATATACCTATGTTTAAATAGCTAATTAGGGAAGGTTATATACTAGGATTTAGGGACATAGATAAACTCATAAAGCTATATAAGCTAATATATATTAGTAGCTCCTATATGTTACGATATTAAAGATAAAGAGGTTACTAAAGGGCGTGAGCAATTGGTGTTATAGTTGTAACTAAACTAAAGCCTGCCCTTTTAGGCCTACCTATCAGTTAGCCCTTACCTACAGATAGACCTCATAACGGGCGCCCACGGGCGCGCAGAATTAGCCTTATGACCACCCACGACCGCGTGCGGACTAGTCCGCGGACTATTTTGTAACCGCGAACTAGTATCTTATGGCTACGGTCGTAACTGCTGGAGTGTCTACCTATATAGATTAGTCTATAGTCGTAACCGTAGCCTATAGGCGCGCCCTTTCGAGCGTCCCCCCGTACGGACTAGTCCATAGTTACGACCGTAACCGCGAGCGCACTTTCTATACAGTCCGCCTATATAGACTAGTCCGTAGTCGCGACTAGACCTGCCTATAGTAGTATCTATAGTAGTACTATCTATACTTAGCTTATAAAGTAGGTTTTACTATATATAGAGAGAATGTTAGATCTTATAATGTGTATCCCTTATCCTTAGTAGTATATATATATATATTTAATACTATAGTTATTCTAAATTATACTTATAAGTCTAAGGTCTTTGACTTAAATTATAACCTAGTTAGTATAAATTGTATAGAGGTTTATATTTTCAAATATTCTAACCAAGTGTACTTTAGCTACCTCTCATAATGTACTAACAGTAGCTAGCTACTAGTATAAATCCTTATAGCATTTAGGATTAGAGTATTTAGTGATCTCCTAGACTAGATACTAGAAAGATAGCCTTTGAATAAGAAGATTAGTTATTCTTTAGTATCTCTAGATCTTATAGAGCATAATAGCTATAAAGATGTTAGCAACACTACTACTATAGATACTACTATATAATACTTACTATTAGCCTTATATTTATAAGGCTTCTTTATAGTAGCCTTTATACTTTTACTACTACTACCTCTCTCTACAGGACCTTTTCTATTAAGGACTAGAGCATTAGTTGTACCTTTTATATTAGAAACCATAGCGTTCGTTATCTTTAGCTTCTTAAGCCCTTTCTTAAGGGCTTTACTTTATTTTATAGTTAAAATCGTCTTTTTACCTATACTAGGTGGGAGAGTAGTACCCTAGATAGCATCTAATTGACTAGTCAGGTATTTAATAGTTCTAAACCTAGTAGCTAGCCTATCAATAGCTAGTATAGTAGTATCTATAGTAGTAGTAGCGCCTTACTTTTATAAGGCTTTAGTAGCCTATGATCTTCCCTTCTTTTTCTTATAAGGGCACTATACTTCCTGTATGTTAGATATCTTGTTATTAACAATAGTATTAGGGTTAGGCTATAAAACACGACCTTAATATTATCATTATCGCCATTGTTATTAGATTAAATGTAAGTTACTCTTAGTAGGCTATAGGGAGTAGGACAAGCTAGTAGAAGTTGTTTATTATGAAGAGCTGAAGCTATAGCTTATTACTCCATTTTCTAGATAGCTACTTAGCTAGTATAAGTAACTATCTTAGTTTATAGGTTATAATCTTTATGATAGATGATGTTCATATGGTTTACTAAGTTTCCTAAGTATTCCTCTATTAGTTTTAGCCTTGAATTCTACTAGTATGTCTAGCTAACTACTATCATTCCTTTATATAGTATTAGTAATGCTAATATCTCTATTATGAAAAGTGGGGAGACTATCGTTATTAGCTTATACTTCTCAATTATTAGCTTCTTAATTATCGGCTTCTTAATGATTGGGTTCCTAATCCCTAGCTTCAACACTACAACACCATAATCTTGCGGAACTCCTAATAGAAGAAACACACTCGCGA
>Ga0058704_10000905_pt1 | contig 14439 bp, 14 predicted proteins | sample AgamicMgSfe_FD_71363 | JGI IMG/M metagenome (GOLD analysis project Ga0058704, IMG submission 71363) | Agave microbial communities from Guanajuato, Mexico - Mg.Sf.e | ecosystem: Host-associated > Plants > Phyllosphere > Phylloplane/Leaf | place: Guanajuato, Mexico | collected 2012-05-30
GTACAGTGGAATGACTTCACGCCCGCCCAACAGTGGCCGTATACTGTTGAGAACAATGAAGGCTACGCCCCACCGCCATGCGAGCAGGACGCTATTGTGGTCGCTGTGATTGCAGCCTGTGATGGGCTAGATGGACTCGTTGATGGCATTATCTCCGCCCCCGGACTCTGCGATTTTGAGGCTTCGAGTCTCATCGGCAAGAGCTATACTTGCGACACAGATGGCTCTACCCAAACTTTCTCCCAAAAGACGGCAGATGTTATCGACAAGGTCTGGCAAGGAGCCAGAACCCCAGGGAACCAGTTCCTCTGGTACGGTCTGATTAGAGGCGCGAACTTCAGCACGACTATGCCCAACCTGTCGAATACTACCGTACCTCAGTCCTTCCTGATCTCTGACTCGTGGTTCAGAGGCTTCATTGCTAAGAACCTGAGCTTCAGCACGGCGAATGTGTCGTACGCCGAGTTCACGGGTTTGTTATAATCCCTCAAGCGGTACAGGCGAAGCTGACTAGTTCCCTACACAGACATGTTCCTGCAAGGCCATCTCCAGTACGATTCCATCATTGGCGACGCGAGCCCGGACTTGCGACCCTTCAAACGTCACGGCGGAAAGATGATCACTTGGCAAGGTCTGGCAGACGGGACCATCAATCCGCAAGGCACGCAGCTGTACTACCAAAAGGTCATGGCACTTGATCCCTCTGCAGCCGACTTCTACCGTCAATTTTATTCGGCTGGTTAGTTGGCCACCCTACCTTTTATAGCCTAGTTCTAATAGTATACCGATAGGTGTCGGTCACTGTGGCGGTGGCATTGGAGTCATCCCCATCAACCCCATCGAGCAACTACGAGCTTGGGTGGAGAATGGTACGGCGCCCGCTACACTGGAAGCTGGAAGCCCGTATGCGATCAACGCCTCGAGCGCTGCAGTAGTTAATGGAACGAATGTGCGCTTCGTGGACCTCTGCCCGTATCCTCAAGTCAACAAATACAAGGGCAGTGGCGATCCAGCGTTGGCGAACTCGTACATGTGCGCTGCGGGTGATGGCTGGCTCAACTTTGGTGGACCCAGTGGAAGCAACTACAGCTGTTTCGGGGGACCAGGCTGGTATGCAGAGTCGTTCCCTGTTGTTGAGATCTGAAAAAGCAGGACCTCAATGGATTGAAGACATTTGCGCTCCTTATTCGGGTGGTTGCCGTTGGCAATCATGCTTGCAAACGCTGCAGCAATATAGCAACACGTGTGACTACCATTCTGGACCTTCAGCAAAGCGGTGAAGGGAAGGGACGGCTCGGACCACGTTGCACAGTGCACTGCAGGTTCGAAAGTCTGGGTCAACCCAAAGCGGAACGCTCGATGCCGCATCGGAGAGCTACTTCCCGAAATAGGCAGGTGTATCTGACGATTCATGCATCAACCTTCCTGTTCCTGGATTCTGAAGTACGCCATCTGCATGATTTCAATCGTTCCTGCATCCCGTTTCTGCGACCACTGTGTTGATGTTGCAGGTCTCGCAGGTAGTCAAGCACAGCTTCCTCGCACCGGGGCGGAATGCCTCGTCCCGGTCACAATTGAAGTATACGTATAAAGGAATCGCTGTCTCTTCTCAGCCTGCTGCAACCTACCACAGCATTGCAACTCCTACGCAATGCGCTCCTCTACAATCGCCGCCGCTCTTGCAGTACCATGCCTCACGTCCGCATCTCCAATAGCTACCTCACTCTCACCCGACGTCTGTCTAAAAGCATCTCAAGTCCTCTCGGCTCTCAACGCCCTCTCCACTGTCGACAAATTCTGCACATCATACCTCTCAATCACGCCTAGGACTGCCACGGTCACAACCACATACACCCAACCTCTGACTGAAGTCTACGGCGACATCGTGTCTGAAGTGTATGCTTCACCAGCTCCCCCCGGAACCACCACGGTCTTGCCAAATGCCGTGAGCGGCACCGGTGCCGGTACCGTTACTGTCACCAGCACACTGTTCGCTGTGAGTACGTTCTCCGAGACCCAGACCGACACGGCCACAACCAGCCAGCTTTGCACAACGACGGAGACTGCAGCAAAACAGGCGGTGCAGACGGCTTGTGATTGCATTGGCGTCACTACATCTACCGTCACAGCGACTCTGACGGAAACTACGACCGGCGATGTCATTGTCGTGACGACCACTTACACACGAACTGTAAGTGGCCATATCAAGTCTGACACGCATGCACAAAAAAACCAAACTCACTCGAGCTGCTCTAGTACGACCCAACCACGACGTACGCACCTACAGCTACGGCGACGGAAACTATCAGTGATAGTACCGTGTACTCTACATATACCACATCGGTGAGTCTGCTGCATGTATGCGAAGTCACTACAAAAGGTACGGCCCCACTGACAGCTGCTATATAGACCTACATTCAAACTTACGCCATCGATGTCTTTGCGTTCCCCAGGGTGACAACAACGACGACGGAGTGTACTGGCACCACTACGATAATTAGGTAGCGCCGCGGAGCTGCAGGCATGTGCTGCCGAAATGCCTTGATGATAACGAGGTTGAGTTGAGTTTGATGGGAACAACGAATTATTGAGACATCAAGGCCGTGTCCATAGAACATACTAATCAGACACTGCTAGCACTCTTGTGCTCCTGCATGACAATATTGGCCACTTTCGCACCTTCAGTCGTCTGCTCAAGACCCTCGCTGACGCTATTCACACTGCGCTCATTGGCGAATGCCTGAACCTGGTCTACGTCACCAAAGATACGGTCCATGTGCTCGAGCGGAATGCCTTTCGTCTCAGGCCAGAAAAAGTACACCATCGCGCATCCCAGACTGTTGATCGCCACGAGGATCCAATACGCATTGTGGCCGATGTTATCGAACATGACCGGCCAAGCTTGGTTAATCCAGAGAGTCGTAATTTGCTGACCGGCTTGACTGATGTTGACACCCTTGTCTCGCAGATTTGTTGGGAAGATTTCAGAAGCGTAGATCCAAGCACAGGGCCCTAGAGCACCGGCGTACGCCATCTGAATGACGTAGATAAAGATTATCTGGACGACTGCTGCGCCGCGGTTGAAGTTTGAGATTGGGAATGCGTCTGCGAGGGCTGCAATGATGATATAGCTACATTCATGTCAGTGAGAGACTAGAGTCTGAGAGTGGTGGAGATCTCAACTTACCTAATGACCATCAATGCAGAACCGCCAATAAGGGTCACGCGGCGTCCCCATTTGTCAACACCTCCTGTGGTTACCAGTGTTGCCGCCAGACTGAGTATGCCGGCGACAACGTTGAGCAGCAAAGACATGGTCGCAGATGAGAAGCCCAGTCCCTCAAAGACATCAATCCCGTACAGCATGAGCGCGCCAATACCGGAGATCTGACCCAGCGCCATGGTAGCCATGCCGTACGCGATGCGCTTCCAGATGGCATACTTGGTGAGGAACTGCTTCCACGAGTAATTTTGGCCGTGGTCGATGCGGTATTGGCGAGCAGCGGTCAACTCGAAGAACTCTGCCTGTACCGCCTCATCACCCTGCGGCAGTCGTCGAACCTTGCCAAGCTCTTTCAGCGCCCTTTCAGGCTTCTCAGGGTGTCGCTCCAATAGCCAGCGCGGGCTTTCTGGGATGGTGAAGGCGCAGACGATGAGGATAGCTCCGGGGATGAATTGGAGAGATGTCGCTGTCCGCCATGCCATTCGGCCATTCATCTTCTGGATGCCGAGACCGACGCAGTAAGCAATGAGCACGCCGACTTGGTAGGAGAGCTGGACGAAGGATACCACTCGGCCTCGAATCAGTGGCGAAGAGACCTCAGCTTGATATGCCGCTAGATTTGTGCCAATGGTCGCTGTTCCGATTCCAGCAATGATGCGACCAACAATGATCATCGCAAACGCCCTAGCTCCTGCTTGAAGCGCTACTCCGACGAGGAGAATGAGCGTTCCAAAGACGAAGGTGTAGCGACGGCCAATGAGCCAGATGAACCACCATGCCACGAAGAGGTTGCCGATGACGTTCCCGAGGTTGATCATGGAGGCGATGACGCCGGCTCTTGCTCCGATCACATTGAATTCGTCGATGAAGGCCTTCTCAGCGATGATGATAGTATAGATGCCGCTATCGAAGCCTTGGAAGCTGTGATAGGCGTCAACGAGCGTGAGGCCGATGGGTTGATTTCGACTGACATGTTGGCTATGGACGCAACTGCGCATATCCAGTAGATGTACCATGCCTAGCAAGTTGTTAGTATGCTGAAGCATGAGCGGTATAATTGCAGGCAAGACACTGACTTGCGTCGTTTGACCGAGTACTTTCTTCTCACTCTTTTGTGTGATCTTGATGACCGCTGCCTCAGTGTTTGGTACTGACTCCATCTTCGCAGCCTGTTGCACTCAAAAGAGTCGTCGCTACCAGCTTGCCGCTTCAAGGCGTACTGTATGCTATATACATTGTCGCCTCGTGAGAGACCGATGACTACGTGCCGCCTTCCATGCCACGAGTTCCGCTCCAGACACATCCGCATGATCACGACTACGCCTTTCTAGGAAGGTGTAAACCACGATGCTTGACAATGCATATGCCTCCTGGCCAATGCACCCCGCCATGTTGACGTGGAGTAAGTGTTACAGCTCCCTTGTTTGGGATTGATGGACCCCAGCCTGGAGCTCCAGACTACCCCTCCGCGAACCACTGCCACTCACCACAGCGATCTACAGCCGTTGTTGATCCTGGATGCTTATTCCTCGTGGCAAAGGCGAAAGTAGGGAGGAGCGCTTCAAAGTGAAGGTTCTGCCGGCCGAGCCGCCGGTTACAAGGCAAGACCATGAGCTAGAACTTCCACCAATCACAAACAAGGTACGGAGATACGAGGAAATTGTGATGGCAAGTCGGAGGCTAGGTGCCACAGAAGATCAACATTCACGAGTCACGACACCAAAGAGCATATTGCAAAGCGAAGGTTGAGTGTGGGAGCTTGAAGAGGGTTTTGATCGAGAGGATCCCACATCTTTCCCATATCACTCCTCGAGGAAGTGAGAGACGTAGCCTAGGAGTTACAGTACCAGAGGTAGCGTATAGCATACCATGGACAACCCTCAATCAACCTACACATCAACAACCTTCCCCTCGAACTCCTTCTGGGGCTGCCGCAGAGATGTCATCCGCACAACCACCCTCCCCTTCCAATTGGGCATGCTCAAGGAGACCGGCCGGTACGATGCCTTCAAGCTAGCACGCCATCCGTCATACAACGATCCGCCGCTGGTATGGCCTATCCCGAATCACCTCTTCTGGGACTCGGATGTCGCGAAGTGGATCGAGGGGGCGTGCTATTTTCTTCGTGAGCAGGATGAACCCAGTATTAGGGAGGCGGTTGGGGAGCTGGTGGAGATGATCAGGGGCGCGCAGCAGGAGGATGGGTATTTGAATATCCATTTCACGGTTGTGGAGCCTGGGAAGCGGTTTAGTAATTTGAGGGATATGCATGAGCTGTCAGTCTTTTCACTCACTGGACTGTGTATGCTATTCGCTGACTGGTATTAAGCACAGATACAACTGCGGCCATCTGATCGAAGCAGCGCTCGCTCACCACGCTTGCTTCCACAACAACGACCTCCTGGAACCGATACTGAAGTACGTCGACCTCCTCATCCGCACCTTCGGACCTGGCGAGGAACTGATCCACGGCTATCCCGGCCATCCAGAGATCGAACTCGCGCTGCTCAGACTCTACCGCTTGACGCAAGATAAGCGGCATCTACAGCTCGCTTCGTACTTCCTCTCCGAACGCGGTAACCCCAAAAGCGTCGCCGGGAAACACTTCTACACCGCCGAGAAAGAAGCCCGAGGCGAGAGGGAAGGCGAGTGGCCGGTGTATTTCCCGAGAGACAACCCGTTCCGGTATCAGCAAGCCCATCTCCCTATTACTGAGCAGCCGACAATCGAAGGGCATTCGGTACGGGCGACGTACCTCCTTACCGCCGTCGCTGATCTCTGTTCCCTCGATTCAGAGGAGGCAAAAGCGACGTACCTCGACTCCCTACACCGCCTCTGGAGCAACATGATCGGTAAGAAGATGTACCTCACCGGCGGCATTGGTGCTATCGAGCAGTATGAAGGGTTCGGGATAGACTACTTCCTCCCACAATCGGCGAATGAAGGTGGCTGCTACGCGGAGACTTGTGCCGCCATTGGCGTCGTACTGCTCGCTGAAAGATTGCTGCAGCTTGAGAGGAAGGCAGAGTATGCCGATATCATGGAGTTGTGCCTGTATAATGCTGTGTTGACGGGCATGAGCCATGATGGGAAGGCGTTTACGTATACGAATCAGCTTGGGAGTAGTAATGCGGAGCTGTCGGAGCGGAAGGACTGGTTCAAGTGTGCTTGTTGTCCGCCGAATGTGTCGAGATTGGTAGGATATCTCGGCGGCTTCGTCTGGACGCACAGAAATTCGGCGAGGAACGTAGTTGAGATCGACGTGCATCTGTACACAACCGCGATTCTAACGATACCGGTCGGCGGCGACAGCCAAGTCACTGTGCGGCAGGAGACGGATTGGCCTAACGACGGCAAGGTCACCTTCACCGTTGAGGCTCCTCCGGTAGTGGATGTCAACTTGCGGTTTCGCATACCAGCCTGGGCGTCAGATTGGAAGATGGATCCCGCGCTCGATGGTGCCGTTGTAGAGGACAGGTACGTGGCTCTACCGCCGTACTGGGTACGACGGAATCCGAACTTCATGCTGGACATCCCCATGCCTTCTCGACTGATAGCACCGCATCCTTACACCAATCAGCCGGTTGCCGCAGTCGCCAGAGGGCCACTGGTGTATTGTGTCGAGGATGCTGATAATATATGGGTTGATGATCACTTTAAGGTAAGCTCACCCAATAGCCCATCATGTGGAGTCCCGGAGATGGATGCTGACATCCCACGTAGTCCGTCCTCTTCAACACCTCTGCAATACTCGAAGAAGTCAAGCGAACAGATGTTTTCGAAGACGAGATCATTATCGGTATCCGCGCAGTAGACGCAGCATCCTTCCTGCAAGTACCGGAGAACTACAACCCCTTGTATAGCAAGCCGGGATGTCGACAGCAAGAGGGAAAGAAAGAGACCCTTAACTTCATACCGTACTATGCTCGTGCGAATAAAGGTGGGAAGGGCATGATGAGAGTTGGTCTGCGGGTGCGCGAGGACGTAGAGGAGAAGGTGCCTGCTGTAGGCGCTTTTGACCGCGAGCGAGTTGCTGAGGGATGAGCAGGGTTCGATGCCAGGCTCGCGTGAGCAATGTGTGCTGTATTCGGTAGTGCCTTTGCGACACATGTTTCAGATCCCTGTTGAGGTGGTCTCTGAAAATTAGTGGATAGCCAGTCGAATGGGAAAGCATTCGACATCTTACCCGGCCAACGCACTTTGACAATAGTTTCAGCATAGAAGTTATACACTAGTCTTGAGTCGGTTGCAGCAAGCGACAGTAACAGTCCACTAACCAAACGAAATATGTGGCACCACAGTCGGCCGAGCAGAAGAGGGAACATTCGTCCAATAGGGCGTCATTCATGAGCAAATTTGAGGTTGTTTTTCGGCGAGCAAGGTTGAGGCTTTCTGCCTTCATCCTTCGTCTACCTTCGACCACCAACAAGACTGCAAATTCCAACACGATTGAATATGAAAACACAGATTTCTCAACTGTCACAGGTCCCCTTGTTCAAGGCCACATGACGAGACCGACCCCGCTATATTATTGTGTGAGAGTGGCGCTTGCTGGAGGAGTTGCGCCGACAACGTTGTCGCACGCGTTCGATGGTGCGGTAAATGAATGGAAGAGAAAATGCCGATGCAGGTCAGCTCCAGATGCAAAGAGAGAGTGCTCATTGACGGTCCGACTGCACCAAGTGCTACAACATACTCATAACACGGTGTCTTATTAACGGCATTATCCCGTGGCAACCGTACGTGCATTTACCGAATACCGCGACAAGCAATGCAGAACATATTGGAAGTCATTGCAGCAGCTCGCTCTCAATCCTACAAGAAGAAAGCAGCCACAGCCGCCAATACACCCGCGAAACCGAAGGCAGAGGCCTGCGTCGCAGCATTGACGCCAGGCGTGTAAGGCGTTACGGACTGCGTAGCGGATGGAGAAGTGCTGTTGCTCGTGCCCGTGCTGTTAGCCGCGGCGCCGGTAGTGCTGACCATCTGGAAGTTCGCGCAGGTAATCCTCGTAGCGTTCGAGGTGTGAATCACTACGCTCTTGTCGCCGAAGAACGCCGGTGAGCTGGGGTCGGTGCTGAGGAATAGGTCGGCGTACTGCGCGACGAAAGAAGTGGCGGTGATGTTGCCGTGCTTGCCGCTCAGATCTCCGACCTGGCACGTTGCTGGCGCTGCGACGTTGCAGGGATAGTATTCGCCGCGGTCCGTTGGGTCGAGATGACCTAGAGTGGCGGAGCAGTTGCCGTTCGCAGGCACGGCGAGAGCGTGGATGTGGTAGACGAAGGGACCGTACTCGGCTTCGGCGGGGAAGCCGGTGAAGTTGACGGCGACGTTGACACCGGAGCCGCCGGATGTGGAGGAGATGGTTATGCTCCCCGTTACGGTGGAGCCGGTTCCGTTGTCGAAGTTAGTGCTTGGGAGCATGGCCATGTAGGTTGCGGCTGGGAGGCCGGCGGCGGTCGAGGCTGGGCCGTTGACTGGCATGAAGCTAGGAGATGTTTTCAGTAGGGTTGCAAGACCGGTGTGGTACTGTGTGGAAGCTTACGTTGGGTTGGCGGGCCCGTCGTAAACGAGCGCGCCTTCGTTGATCTCTTCACCCACGAACGGCGTCTCGGTCGGAATAACAGGAAGCACACCGCTCATGGTAGTCGCCAGCGTCTGAGGAGGTGGGTCTGGGAAGCCTTCGCCCTCGCCATTCGAGCTTTGGGCCAAGGCGACGCTCAGCAGAGCTGGGAGGATGTATGCGGCGTGCATATTGAGCTGGAACTGTCAGTGTGCGGCGAAAGTGTCGTTTGCGCGGTGAGTTATGGACAGGTGTAGTATTCTGGAGTACGAGAGGTGTACGATCCAAGACAATGGGAGGCAGGGAGGTACAATGTATAGCTCATCAGAGCTATCGCTTCCAGCACACGGCAGTCGGCAGCAAGCTGACATCACGAAACACAGTGCATATAAAGCCGCGCAACGCAGTGGTTGGCTGAGTGGAAGGAACGCGGTGCTGTACCTGCGTTGTGATCATTCCAGCTGCCCGTTTGGGCGACGGCGCGGCCTGAGTGCGTGTGGCACATGGCGGCTGCGTCCTAAGTTGTTTAGCTGAGGCAGAGACGTGTGACCAACGAACAGCCGGCTGTGTTGGCTCTTCCTGATAGGCTGGTGAAGTGTAGGCGAGAAGAGGAGTGGTTGTCGCGAGGCTGGTTCCTGAGAGTGATCGACGATGAGGCGTGAGGAGAATCTGGGGGAAGTGGAGGTGGAGATCGGGGCGGATCGAAGCGGATCTTAGTCATGGTGTAAACATGACATCCTTGCGGTTGTCCTCTCCTGGAACGAACAACGACCGACGAGAACCCTCGCTCTCATGGGCTGTGAGTGATTATCAGACTGGCGCCTCAAGCCGTCGACCATCACGCTAATGAGAACTGCGCATAAAAAGTGAGTCCTTACAGTCGCTACTCGGGCGTGCTTACAACTGCGACAAAGAAAGGAGCTGAGTCGGCGCGATGCGCCTGGCCGGCTTTTTCTCTGTCCAGGATGACGCGCTGGGACACGTGTTGTGCACATATTACTGGATCGAGCGGCAAAGATGAGTTCACATCAGACCGCTCGCGACGTGGAACAGCTGACTCCAACCAGACAGAATTTTGGCAACCATGTCCGCAGCGGTCTAGGCAGCGCTACTTAGCGCTGAAAACATCGTAAAGACCCGCTACTCATGAAGTCGCTTTCCTTGAGTGTTGAGTGAAGGGTTGTTTCCAGCTAGGCTCAAGGCGCGGCCTCTGGCTCGGCTTGCGCAGTTGGTTCTCTCAGCATCTTAGTCACGGTCTCGACTCCTTCTCAGCCATAATGAGAAAGGTCGAACTCGACCGTGTCAATGTCTCGGAAGTCATGGTGGCGATACAGGCGGCGTCCTTGCTCGGAAGCTTGGAGGTACAGGGGAAGACCGGTCTCTTCTGACTTCGTAATGCCCCATTGAAGTAGAAGACTACCTGCTCCCTGTCGCCTATGATGAGTAGATGTAACGAGGAGAGCCGAAACTGCAAGTCGAGATGTAAGCTTCAACCTCTTGAGACGCCTCACGAGCGCCAGGCCCCTAAAGGCTTCATTCTCGAATCCCGGAGGTTGATGAACTTACGTATATGCGGACGCTTCCCCATCTCCCCAATGCAGCGACAAAAGTACTTATGCGCAGCTTCTCTCAGCAGTCCATAATCATCCAACTCCTTATCGGCTTTCTTCATGGGCTGGAGCAACTTGTGAAGATCAGGACGGCCTTGCGGGTAGACCTCCCACTTTGCATAAATCAGGACCTCATTCTCTTTATCGGCGTCCACGACTTTGAGATGATGCACATGAGGTCTTTTACTCGAGATCATCGTGTACTGTGGCTTCTGACTATTCCACGTAGCCCGGGTACGGAGGTGGATGTCCTATGACGAGGGACCCAAGACTGGCAATACGGAGGCTGATGCATTATGATACGTCGGCATGTTGAACCCTGCGAAGCTGTAGTGTCGTCATGAAGGCCTGTAACTCGAGGAGAATCGGTTCTGGCGTAAAGTAGGCAGACTGGAAATGGGCGACTTTGTGTCAAGGTCGCGTGTTCGATCGGCTTGGGATGCGTATTGATAACGTTGAGGGAACCCTTGCCATGTGGCATTGTTGTTCAGAATCGAACATCACATGTTGACTCGCGTTCTACGTGCAGCTTGTGAAAATGTGTTTACCCGGCAGATACAGGTATATTGTTACAATATCACCTTGTGGCTAGGTAGTCTGAAGCCTTGTGGATCTGTTTTATTTGTGCCTCAGGTCGGCAAAAATCGATGTTTCAAGTCTAGATTAGTGCTAGCGTTGCGGCTGTTTCCAATCCATCCAGCTATTCCCCTCCCTTCCTCCCTATCCTGCAATCGTCCAAGCATGCAATAGAGCACAGGGTGACCACGGTTTTACCGCCTGCTCTGACGAACGGCGTCATGGGAGCCTGTGAATACATGAATGCACACTATACAATGACAGCACCGTCACCGGAGAGCTCTAAATCTGTGGACAGTGGATATTGTTTCACGACACTTTCACCACCATACTCCCTCATCTTCGACAAGAGTCCTTCTTCGAGCGGCTGAGAATGTATGCAGTATGGCCGGGTAGCTGGTTGCCTCTCTGGGCTGGCTTTTTTCATCCAACAAACACCCGAAGTCGAAGTAGTTGCAGAATGTCTCATACGCTTGCTACCACCATAGCAACTGGGTTCCCAGCGGACAGTCTGTGAACACAGATCCCAGATTTCCTCATGGTTCTGCTCTTGACCGCGACTTGGCAACGTTGTCTTCGGTCCTACGCCAACCCTTGGGGCTTAACAACGTGGAGAACGTATGGAAGGACCGAAGTCGACCAGACACCCAGTCAAGCACATGAGGCTGCATATAGCGGCCTTCAGTATGGATACTTGTCGATGAGCAGTGACTAGATGTGATTGGTCTCGCTGTTGCGGCTGAGGCGCAATGCAGGTACCAGTCCCAATCGGGTAAGTGCTCGGAAATGCTGTGTCCATAGACTGCTATATCGATGGTTTAGAAGGCTCGCAGGGTCGAGCCCACATATTCTCAGCTGCAGGAACAATGCTTTTTCAACGGTTAGTCTTCTTTCCCAGTCTTCCGTTCATGGTATTTGAGCGTCTCGCACTACCTCACTGCCTTGCTGGGACAGACTTCTCCTTGGCCTTATATTCTGGAGTTCTGAGATATGACGCACTCTTTGCTGCTTTCTTTTGTCTTTGGGCAGACATTTGCACTTGGCAACGAGGTCGCGAGAGTACAAGTATACAGATCTTGTCACTAACGCCGAATAGCAGCAGCGTCTAATAGTACTTCGATACGATACCACAATACGACAATATCACACATCTCGTCGTCATACAGGTCTACAGTACTCTCGCAAAGCACCTCGTTGCACACAGTGACAAGCACGCCGTTACTGGGCACCAGCTCTTACAGCACGGCTGCCTATCCGCTCAGCAGCTCCTCATCGTCCTCGAGCACTTCGGCTGCCCGGACGTCTTCGACTGGCATTGGAAACTACATAGCATATGGACTTGGATTGCCTGACACTTTCTCGCAATCATCTCTGACCTCGGCTCGTGCGACGGCTGGCAGCCACAACACCAATGCTACTACCAATAGCACGCAGAATGCTACCTACGCCCAACAAGCTACGGCCGTCCCAACCTCCTCAAGTAGTACAAGTGCGACCATAGTCAACGAAACACACTACCAATCCATACTACCAACCACTCCAAGAGTAATATGGAGCATTGCACTCAACAATATAACTAGTGGGCCAACAGCGGCCGGCTTCGAGAAACTGAACGCCACTACTTCAGGACCCACAGCACTGACTTTCGGGAACGCCACTTCGTTCCAGAACAGCACGGATGCTAACTCGACTCTGCACAAACTTACGTACAGCGGCGGATGCAGGGACCAGTGGAACGAATATTGGTCATACAGTGCATTCCATATCGACCTCTTCACCAATGACATTGTGACATTAACGACACTTGTGCCTGAGATCACGTTGACTACGGAGTTCGGGATCTATACGGTGACTGAAACATGGGAGTACACCTCCATCGCTTACGAGGGCGCACTCCCAACGTCGACTACTATATCGAAAGCTACGGAGACAGACACTATTAGCGGGGGAACAGATACCTATACGGCGTCATACACTACCGGCTATACCATCGGTGCTTCAGTCATCACCAACTTGTCGATCAATGCCGGCCCAGGGATAACGCCAACGTGCGCGCTCCCAAGCATTGTCCCTCAATGCCAGTCTCAATGGGATTCGCGGGCCAATTACAGCGGGCTTGGTCCTGTACAATTCACCTGCTCATACTCCAGCACGGCAAGCTACAGCTCCGCAAGCGCGATATGGGCCTCCGGGTACCAAGATTATATAGACATTGGTGGACCTCCTTTCTACGCCGAAAACCAAGGCCCCACTCTGATCTGCTCACAAGCATCAATAGCGGCGACTGAGTGCAATTCGCTTGTCAGCTACTTCATGTTCAACACCGACAACTGAGAGCGGTATACGTATAATCCCTGGCCATCCAATACCGTCCTGGCACCTGGCTGTACTCTGGGATGCCAGACATGTGCCATTACTGGCGACAAAGTTCCATTTCTACTGGCCACCGGCGACAGCGACAGCTGCAAATGCTTCAGGTATCGCTCAGCCCACCGTCACACCCGCGCCTGGCAGCGCCATCCAGGTGACGGTCTTGGATGATGGGACCAGTAAGATTACTAGCCACATAACATTGCGATGCCATGCTAACTCTTCCACCAGACTTTATCTTTACTTCACCAACCATATACGTATCGTACAATATGTTGTACGCATCCGACTCCTGTAAAGGCATCGGAGCCACCTACCGGAACACCATCATCCCATTGACGAACAATGCCGAGCTATCGAGTCTGATCTATCACCCGGGAGACCAAGACTGGGCTTCCACTTATAGCACTATTTCTTACAATCTCACCGACTTGATACTGCCGATACCGGTCAGCCTTTACGACAAAGACCCTAGATGTGCGTATGCCTCGTCGACTTGGGCGTACAATCAATTCCTCAGCTATGACACTCTGAACTCCGAGTGGTACATGACCACCACCTACTCCTGTCCGCAAGCGGCGGCCTACGCACCAATCATCGCCGTCCCTCCCCAAGTCACCAATCTGGATCCGGCATGGAATGACTGTACGGCTTGGTGAGTAACAAACATTTGTCAGTCCTAAGCGCCCGTATTGACATAAACAATGTAGGTACGGAGGTAGATACGATCCACCCAAAGCACTGACGGCTACGGATGCGATTGTCATGCCAACGATATCGAATGCCCTGCCGACCACGACACCGGCTGCGCCGAGCTCCACCGTCGGTAACGGCCTGGCACCAGCGACCAGCACACCTCAGGTGACTCCGGCATCTGAGATTGTATCAACCAGCATTATCGCCATTAGCGGGTAGATTTCGAAAGATGATCCTGGATCAGAGGGGAAAACAGCGGATAACGACCAGGCCTCATCTGTCAGCGCAGCACAAGCTTCTTCCGCGCTTCAACCTGCTTCTAATGCAAACGATGGGAATGGAGGCAGCGATCAGACAGCGGCGGTTGGTTCGAATGCAGGCACCCATACAATCAATAGTGG
>Ga0058704_10000906_pt1 | contig 14438 bp, 13 predicted proteins | sample AgamicMgSfe_FD_71363 | JGI IMG/M metagenome (GOLD analysis project Ga0058704, IMG submission 71363) | Agave microbial communities from Guanajuato, Mexico - Mg.Sf.e | ecosystem: Host-associated > Plants > Phyllosphere > Phylloplane/Leaf | place: Guanajuato, Mexico | collected 2012-05-30
AGACAACAGAGATCACAAGGCCAGATACGGTGCGCTCGACCCGGCGCAAGATCGTACCTGGCGCAAAGCTGACAGCACGCCAGACAGAGACCGGTCACGCTCACCACCTCAACGCGAACGCCGCGATGACCGCCGACGAGATCGTTCACCCTACAGAGGCCCACCGCGCGCCGGCGCACCCCGCCGCGACGACCGCGATCAGAGGGACTTCCAGCGCGGCAGACCAACACAGCCTTCGAGCGATGCGCCTCTACCACCACGAAGACCAGGCGATCGTGGTCCGCCTCCCAGACAGCCGTACGAAAACCGACAAAGTGGCGTGAGTTTCAAAGGCCAGGCGCAGAAAGCTCAGGCGCCTGAGGTGAACATGGAGGGTTTGGAGGGCGAAGATGAGGAAGCTACAATGGCACGGGTGATGGGTTTCAAGGACTTCAGGACGACGAAGAACACGAAAGTACCCGGGAACGACAAGAACTATGCGGTCAGTAAGGTGAAGAAGGCGGAATATAGGCAGTATATGAACAGAGTGGGAGGGTTCAATAGGCCGCTGTCGCCTTCAAGAGGGTAATGATATGCCATATGGGAAGGGATGCTTGACTGTTAGCGAGGAGTTGGTTTGGTACGAGGCGTTTCTCAAATTACTATGCTACGATACCCACAGAAGCATCTCAATCCACTTTATCGCACCTCATTGCACACAGCAACCAACAGCTCGCTTTTTCTTCTTCGAAACAATCGGAGGCCTAGCTGGGAGCGCGCAAAAATCGGCGGTTGGGCCGTTCACCACTCTACCGTCAAGCCGTCCCTGACGCGTCTCGCACGCAGTACAGAGCTGCTTGAAGCTTTTGACATGAACGCCACACTCCTGAAGGCCTTTGCTATCGTCCATACACTCTGATCCGCAGCCGTCACAACGGAGCACACGCCAACGCTTGCCTACGGCCTCACTCACGGTCTCTGTATGCTCGTTCCTCGGATTACGAGAACCACACCAACTTCTAGATACTGGCGCACAAGACGCGCACATTGCACTGAACGGAAGAAGACGCCGCCACTTACCGCACTCCCAGCATCGCTTGGCTCCAGACCCGGGAACACTGCCATCTAGTATGTAGTCGCGAAAGCTTAGCCTCTCGGAAGGCTCAGCATTCCCGGCCGAACTGCGGTGTGCTGTGCGACCGAGCGTAGCTTGCCTTAATTGGCACGTGTTCTGTCCTCTAACGGTCACGCCCTCTTGTGCCAGCCTGGGGCTCATTTGTCGCGAACGCTCGACTTGGCTCTCGAATTGCTGCACCTGGTGTCGCAGCGTCTGCCGACCCTGTTGCAAGCGACGGTCCTCTGTCTGGACGCTTTGCATCATATCTTGCATAGACGGTTCTGGAGTAAAACCCTGGCGCGCATCATCCGGGCACTGCGATGGTGGCGGATTGGGACGTCTTTGCACAAGATCTTGCAGACTCTGTTGTAAGCGACGATCCTCTGCTCGCATGCTTAGCAAAATGTCTTGCATGGGATGCTCGGGAGCAACACTTCGGCGCGCATCGACCAAGCATTGCGAAGTTGGCGTATTGGTACACCTTTGCTCGGAATCTTGTAGAATCAAGGCCCCGTTATACCTCCCTTCTGGCAACGGGTCACGCCCTTCAAGAACGACAAAGTATAATCCAGCAAGAGCAGCCTCGCTCCAAGTGAGTAGAGCCGTCAAGACTTGGCCCCACGTGTCGGAGTCCTCTACTAGCGACCCGCCGTCTCTGTGAACCAGATGTATGCTGGAAGTCGTTGGCCACGACAAGCTCGGCGAAGAGCCACCGGCCCAAGCCGTGGCAACGTTGGCTGCTATCCTAGCTCGTAGTTGCCGGAAGGTAGTCGAGATCTTAATGCGCCAGGTCTATTTGAAAGCCGGTTCACCGACATCCCTTAAATTGGATGAGAGGCTGGGAGAGTCTTTGGTGTAGAACTAGGCTGGTACGAATTCTCCCAACGTGGCGACGCCAGGCTGTCATTCTGTCTTGTTGCCGTTCCCGCCATCGGTGGGGCACTACTCTCGTACGGAGGTGGTGGGTCGGACCAACGAGCCTCCATTTCTGCGTGGTGTGGTGTGGATAGTGTGGTCTCAAGACGAAGACTGACAGCATGAAACTAGTTGGAAAATATAAGGTTTCCACGTGCGATCTGCTTCGGCTCCCAAACCACAATTCAAGGCTTCAAACCTTGGGTCCCTCGACAAGGCTATTGCGCTGTTGGATCCGTTACTGCACACAGCAACCAACACCCCGCCTTTTCCTCCCTGGTGTTTCCGGCGGCGGTATCCGATCACACGTACCTCATCGGTATACTCTTCTGGCCGATGGAGACCTCCCTCCACGAAGCGCTTCCAGCGAGCCTCACATGCTTCACAGCGCCGACGCCGCTCGCCGCCGCCGCTGTGAGCACACACCGACCCGCAATCAATACACCTTATCACGCGTCGACGCGCTCTGATGCACCTACTTTGCTCGTCTTTGTGGTAACGAAAGACCGAGTCGTCTTGCGAAGCTTGTGTACAGGCTGTGCACATCTCGCTGGATAGAGGAAGGCGCCGCCATTTGCCACATTCCCAGCAACGCGTTGTACCAGGTGCTGCGTATTCGCCACCTTATGTGCTGCCGCCGGAGTATCTTTCGACACTTGGATAATAAATTGTGCTCCAATGTGTTGCGGGGCCTGTGTCCCGAAGGCCAGATTGGATAGCTCTGCGCGTGTTTCCGATGATATTGTTGACCTCTGCATTGTCGATCCAGTGCCGGGCAGCTTGTGCGCGCCCCTGAGATTTCTGAATCATGGCAGCAATACCTTCCACGGTGCGCTTACGGGCAGCTTGTGCACGCCAGCGCGAATTTTGCATGCTGGCATCCGTATGTGTCCGGGTGGGTGTAGAGCTTGCTGCTGGCGTACGCTGTACCCGCGTTTGCATTTGCTGCAGATGGAGCTGCAATGTCTGGAGCTCTTGCTGCAGGCCATGGTTCTGCGCTTTGTCTGCCCACTGTGAATTCAGTCGATCGATACGCCTCTGCATCGGGTGTTGTAGAGTCAGATCCTCGCCGCACTCTCCTTCTGCTGCCGACCGGTTTTCCCATTCCAAGACAACAAAATGCGACCCAGTAAGCGTCGCCTCGCTCCAAGTAAGCAGCGCCGTCCGGACTAGACCCCAAGTCTCCTCGCCCTCGATCACTATTTCGCCATTCTTACACACGAAATACACTCTCAATATAGACCACCACAAGTTTGGCGAAGAGCCACCTGCGTGAGCGACAGCTACGCTAGCTCGAAGCATAGCTTGCAATTTCCAGTAAGCAGTCGACATCTCAATACAATGTATGTCTCGAAAGTACCGTTGGCTGGCATTTCTGGGATTGCATGGCAAACTGAAAGACCCCATTGAGAAGAAGTAGGCTGGCACGAGTTGCTTCCGGCGCAGCGATGCTAGTCTTTCGTCGCCTGTTGATGTGGAGCAGTTGGGCGGCGAGGCGGTAGCTGAGTAAGGTGGCGGTGGGTTAGAGCAAGAGTCGTCCATCGTGTCGTTGTGTTCGGTGTACGAGGCACTGCTGCTTTCGAAAAGCGGATGATTAAGGATGGATAGCTCTCGGAAGAAGCAGCCCGACCACGAGGTCCACGACCTTCGACTTCTTCTCTGGCATTTAGACTGTGTGCCGAGATCGCTTACCATGGGATTCGACAAAGCCAACATCTTGTGGGACTTCTGTTCACCTGTTACCGTCGCACCAGATCTTGCCCCGCGATGCAGCCTTGCAACGCCATCTCCCACCTCGAGATCCGGACAGCATAGTTCGAACAACTACCGAAACGTACGACTGTGCATCAGAAAGCGGTGGACCGGCTTTACAGAGCAAGACTGATTGTACCCTCGCCCACGCATTTATGCTATCGACCACGAACAGGCTGTTCTCGTGGAGGAAGAGTATCGACCATCCAGAGGCGTAAATCGTGAACCCTTTGTTATTGAACCATGTGTTGATACTGAAACGCCGGACAGTCTCGTGAACATGCTCGGCTAGTCGGAGAGACTTGGGCTTGTTTCGAGACATATCGCGTCGGTAGCAACATCGGCTGTGGCACAGGAGAACGACCATGCTCTCATTGATGGGCAAGCAGCCTGCAAACTACGTGTCTGGTCCACACTATCCAGCAACAGATTCGTCACTGTATAGAAAACCTATCATCCTGGTCCTGCCCGATGTCCGCATCCGACCGCCCGACCTGCGAAGCCGTCGTGCTTTGCGATACCCCGTGCAGAGCAACCTCTCGATAAATTGAGCACCAACGCACTCGGAGTATTGGGATCGACCGCGAAGAAAGCATCTCGCTGCGAAGTTGATCCCAGTTGTGCCTGTCGACCAGAACGGCATCTCCACTGGCTCGCTCGAAGTAGATTCTCCAAGCGACGTAGCGGCTCGTCAATTCTTCGTAGCGGACCTCGATTATCCACTCCAGCTCGCTGAGGAACGTTGTGGCTGTGATTCTGACGACGTCCTCGGCTGGAGGTCCGCGAGCTTCAATTGAGTCTAGTTCGGAGCACGAAGCTGCGGAGTAACGCTGGCAGTAGACGGCCGCGTATATGCTGTGTAGAAGGGTTCTCGGGCTATGGTCGTGTTGGCAAAGCGGCGAGGAGGCTACGGCTTCCTGATACGTTTGTGGTGATATGGCCATAGGATCTGTTTTCTGTTCTACTGCCTCTTTTCCAACTCGGTTACTTCAATTAGGAACATAATGCCGCGTCGCACAAATGAGTTAGTGGCAGACGCCGTCGTGCAGTCGAGACATATAACATCCAATCATGGCAGTGTCTGCCAAGCGCGACCAATGAGTGGCTCACCTTGGAACAGAACAAATTTAAGTGCTCGCGCCGCCCGTCTGAGGTCATTGCAGTAGCTGGCAGATGCAATGTGAGACGTACTGATGAACCGAACGTTCATGCTACATTCTGATAATCAACCATACAGCTGGTCCTGGAGCTGTCGTGCATTGAGATCTGGTCCTTCGCAGGCGACACTTCTGCGTTTCTGACAGTGCAATAGGCAGCTCGCATCCTTCGACCGTAGCATCTAGAGTCGCCAAGCAACTGCAAAGGCTGCTGATCGACAGTAAGCGGCAGTCTGCAAAGGCTATTTCCCGCCTCCCGGCGTCGAAGTATCTGCCAACATCAACGCCGCTTCCCTAATCAACTCAGCCAGTCCGTTCTTACGAGCTTCATCGGAAGCATTCTTCAGACGCCGAGCATCATCCAATAGCCTGCAAAAGCGACCATCATCCTCGTTGTCTGAGCCCTTGCGATCTTGCGCACCAGTTTCCGTCAACTGAGGAGTTCCCAAATGCAGACCGCGCCGCAGCCAGTCGCTCTCCTCCGGGATTTTACCATGGAGCAGCCCACTCCCGTACAAGGCGTCGATACCAAGTGGCGAAACATCCGCCTTCAAGCAAGCCTTCGTGCCCGCAGCCTGAGACCGGCCGGAGAACATATTTTCGCACAGCTCAGACCACGATTCTCTTGTGATATAGCTCCAGCTCTCAGACGATTGTTTTTGACGCACAGAAGCACGCACCACTGGAAGCTTCTCGCCAGATCTGGTTGAAAGAGCTCGATGTACCGAGCTCGGACCCTGTGCTGAAAGTCGCGGAAGGTGGCCATCCCGAGAGGCACAAGCAGGGTGGCTTCTTTGGACCTGCGAGTAGGATTCGCTTGGCACACCACATAGCCTCGTTTGAATTTTTCGCAGAAAAAGGCCCGGATGCTCTGATAAGGCACGTCTGTCGTCCGGAATGCTGCTGGTGTTGGGTCGGGAGTAGCTTGCATGGCCTCCTCGTACGGAGGTGGCGATTCCACTTCGTTGGCTGCGCCCATAGTCTCACCAAAGGGCAGATAGTGTCGGACGTAGTCTATGCTAGAGAGCTTGATACAAGAGGCGTATGCTCGAGGGGTCAATATATGGAATCGTAGGATTTCGCCTGCCGACGGCCGGCTTTGCACGGCATGCCGAGCCCGCGAGCCACGGTACTGGAATGAAAGAGTGGCGTACTGGATCCACTACACCAACTGGTACCGTGGTCCTCAAGCCAAGACTTACAAATTGTGATGCTGGCATTCTCTCTCCCAAGGTACGGACCGGCAGTGCATACTAATCTAAGTCTTAGTGTTGAGGATTGTTGCCGGCAAGACTATCTCGATAGAGTCGAGATCGATAAAGCCATCTTACTGCTAGACGTAGTGTTAACGATGGCTGTCCTCTACCAACAATAAGGAATCACTCTCCAAAAGACCGCTGGATCTCGAGCAGTTGCATCGCCTTCTAGATGCCGGAAATCCCGATATCAGAGTGCCAAGGCGGCAATGAATTCTGGTCCGAACCCTCAATCTACGTACCACACTCTGTGTATGTGTTGTTGAGTGTCAAGGTGCTTCTCTACCCTTGACTGCTTCCGGATCTATTCCATCCAGGGACTACCATACGCCTTCAGAGCTATCCTGATCCCTTTGCGCGATCTCAGGCGGTAAGCCTTAAAAAGCTGTCTTCGAGCAAGTCGTCCATTCCTGCCTTGCTGCGCAGGCGATTCATCGGCCCGTTGGGTTCCGTTCATACTGCGTTCCTCTTGTAGCTCGTCCACTTGCCTCTCGAGCGTCGATACCTGACGCTCGAGCGACTGCACATCTCGTCGCAAGGCTTCCACCGCTGCCCAGAGTTCCTCTTCCTGGTACTGCATGCGGGAAACTCATCCGTCCAATCTTTGCCTCGGACGCCACGGCCTTGAGAGTGGGATCTCTATAGATCAGACCCATCGCCGCATCGCGGAGTGGATGTGTGAAATACGACATCAGTCGGTGGGCTCACTTGGTTGTATCTCCTCAATTTGTGGTGGTGACAAACATGTACGAAGAAGGGAAGACGCACCGAGACGTATGGGTGGATGTCGGCGGGTTTCAGAGTGTCCGCAATGGCTGAGGTGACTCACGGGTCTAGGTTTTTGCTTTTTGGGCTGTGGTATCGTCATCCTTAATACGACAGTGGGCAACAAGATAATGGAACCCGTATCTGGGCTTCTCCGCTCAACCGTACGGTCGTCAGCTTCGCTAGAGGAAGGATCTACGTCTACACTTTAGCTAGAATACACCAATCGTCTGCCGATATACTAGAGCTTTGATGGCCATATTACACTTTACCGCGATTACCCTCACAGACAATGTTCTTCCTAGAAGAGGGCTGCAGAAGGTGAACGCTAACCAACACATCGTATCTCCGTTAGATGAAGCGTACCGCTGCGCGCACATACTCGCCGCCAGAGACCCTCAAGCTTCAAGAACATAAGGAAAATTGCCCAAAGTATCAAGTCTTCGTACTTTGCTGCGACGTTCCTGGGTTTATGCTAGTCACCTCATCCTGATGGAGGAAATCATATCGGCTCGTCTCGAGGCTCGATCAAGACTTCGTTGACCGCAACATGACGAGGCTGCCGCAACGCATATGCGATGGAGGCGGCTACGTCCTCGGGATCCAGAACATCAGCGCCTGAAGGCTCACCATACTTTTTGAGGGCTTCCTGATCTGTTGACATTCCAAGCAAGTCGGTTGCTGTATTTCCTGGCTGAACGCTTGTGACACGCAGTCCCGTACCAGCGGTCTCAAGACGCAAGCTTTGCAGCGTAGCTTCGACGAAGAACTTGCTGGCCGAGTAGACGCCTAGGCCTGGGAAGACCTTCCGGCCCGCGTCCGAGGATATGGCGACAATATGGCCACTGCCGCGCTCAAGCATTCCTGGCACAGTAGACGACAAACAGTTGAGCAGCCCTTTGCAGTTCACGTCGACAGTGCGGTTCCACTCCTCAGTCTGTGCATTTGCCATCATTGTAAAGTACATGACGCCAGCACACGAGATCAGGATGTCCACTGGGCCAAGCTCATTAGTAGCCGCCTCGACAAGGGCTTCCACCTGCGCCTTATCCGTAACGTCGGTTTGCCGAATAATAACCTTGCCTTCGCGAACCACGAGCCTGCGCTTGACAGCCTCAAGAGCGTCGGTGCGCCGGGCAGCGAGAGCTATGTGGCAGCCCTCCCTAGCCAGAGCAGCCGCGACCGCAGCACCAATGCCAGAAGATGCGCCTGTCACCACCGCCACATGGCCGCTCAAAGGTCCTCGGGCGATAGGCTGTGCGGACCCGCCAAGAGCACGTCGTCCGGAGGGTGGGCTGGGGAGCCAACCTCTCGCGAACCAATGACGAGTGTAAGTCTCGAGCAGCACTATGTCGACCTTGGGCCTTTCTACCACTAAGCGGAAAGGTCTGGTCTGAGCGTTGTTGAGTACGACGATGCCTCTCAGGAAGTCGACGTTCGGCATACCACTGCGAAGGACGTCCACTGTAAAAGCACCCTTACCACCTTTAACAGTACCTCTCTTCTCGGTCCAAAGATCAACCCACTGCTCCCACTCGAGAGGCTTCGTGGAGAACCCGAGCTCGTTGAGGTCCTCGAAGACCTTCTTCGTGTCCACGGGATCTGGATCGCCCAGGTGGAACACCAGTTGCTTGGCGTGAGTCTGGTTCGCAAGGTGGACAATCGATTTGCTGACGAAGTCCACCGGTGTCATCTCTGCGCGCCAGCCCTCGACGTCTGGATAGTGGCCGATATGTATCGACTCTACGATTAGTGCTGTCAAAAGATCCCAAGCGTTTGCAGCACCTGAGAGACTGTGACCACTGATTGTGCCTGCTCGCAAGATCTTCACTGGAAGCCCGCGGCGACCGGCCTCATGAACAAGCTGCTCAGCTACCCACTTGGTCTGGCCATAGCCGTCGTGTACCCTCTCCGGCACAGAGTCCACGTAGAGCATTGTGTCCTCAGGCCAGCCATCTCTAAGTGGAGAAGGTGGCAATACACCGTTTGTAGACACATACTGCACCGTAGCACCGCCAAGACAAGCCATACGTAGGATCTCTCTAGTGCCGCCTACATTAGCGCCACGCAAAGAAGCGTACGGGTAGACAAGGTTGACTGTCGCTGCGGCATGAACGATGACCTGAATACGGGTGGCCAGATCGTTGAAGGCGTCCGGCGAAAGACCGAGCCGCTTTCGTGACAGGTTTCCTGGTAAGATCTCCACTCGCTCCATGATGGAGTCGCGCCACAACCCGAAGTCGAGCAGGTTCGTGCGCAGCCTTGCTATACCTGCCGGTATATCCGCATCTCCAGGGTCATTGAATCGTACGAGGCAGACTATTTGGGCCGACGTATTCTCCAGGAGGTCGTTCAGCAAGAAGGCGCCCAGAAAGCCGGTTGCACCCGTCAGGAATATCGTCTCGGCTTTGTTGGCTGCACACATCTTGGCTCCTGAGGGCTTGATGTCCTGATCAAGAACGGAGTCTGCGCGCAAAACAGACGGGAGCTCGGCTTGCACCGCGGCTGTTTCACCATCTCGCACTGCGCGAACGGTTTCCAGGTGTCCCGTCAAAGTCGGAGGATCTGCTAGCCGAGCTACAGGGACACGGAAGCCAAAGTTCCTGGACAGCCTTGAGGCAAGCTCGGCCAGTGATAGTGAATGCCCTCCCAAATCAAAGAAGCTATGAGCTGGTGTAATCAGGCTAGGCGACGTGTGGAGAGTTGCAGCCCAGATCTCGGCTATCTGATCGATACCAATGGGGTCTTGCTCCTTAGCCCCGTTGGTAAGCGCATTTTGTGCCTGAGGATCTGGTGGCGGAGGCAGGCGTTTGAGGTCAGCCTTGCCAGAAACCTCGTGAGTCGGTATCTCATCAAGCTGAACCCAAAGTGCGGGAATCATATACTGTGCAAGATATTGTGACAGTATGCGCCTTGCTGCTGGACTGTGTCCGGTCTCCGTGATCTCGATGGCCGGACGGTCGCTAACTTCGTCTTTCTCCGGTACAACGTACGCAATCAATCGCTTGTCTAGACCTTCTCCGTGAGCGACTACAATGCACTGGTTGACAGCCAGGAATTCGGTAATGGTTTTCTCGACTTTGGCAGGTACGACCGAATAGCCGCGTAGCTTGATCATAGCACCGACACGGCCAGTGATCTCAAGCTCTCCTGACTGCAATATCCGCGCCAGATCACCAGTCCTGTACATGCGAGCTCCATCTGTATCGTCGAACTGGTCTAGCAGGAAAGCTTTAGCGGTCGTCTCATCACGATTGAGGTAGCCGCGCGCTAAGAGCGGACCACCAACAAAGAGCTCTCCGCTAACGCCAGATTCCACTTTCTTACCACTCTCATCGAGGATGTAAGCATACCTAGGGTCTAACGGCGGGCCAACCGGGCAGTAAAGTTCCTCGTCTTTGAGCATTTCGCTGATGTCTCCGCAGGCCACTTCGTGAGTTTCGCAAGCACTGTAGACGTTGAGTAGGCGCGCTTTCGGAAGACCCTTGAGCCCACGACGAGCCAAGTCGGTGGTTACAACCTCGCCGTTCAGCCAAAGAGTGCGCAAGTCTGGAAGACGGGAGCCAATGTTTGGGTGGCGGGACAGGACTGCAGCCAGTAGGGTAGGTGTCATAAGCGTTTCGGTGATCTTCTTGGCAGAAAGCAGCTCGACGAGTCCAACAGGGTCGTAACTCACTTCGTCCGGCACCGCAACTACGGTCGCTCCTCGCAACAATGGACGCAGCATCTCCCAGACGAAGAAGACGTTGCAGGCCACACGGTCGCCTGGCTGGACATCTTGCACGTTGAATCGCAAGTCATACGACAGGACAGCTGCTTTGTGAGGGTTGGCGATGCCCTTTGGCTTGCCAGTGGTACCCGAAGAGTAAGCGACGAATGCAAGGCGCTTCAGGTTGTCTTCAGCGGGTAGTGGCGGAAGATCTTTCGCTTCGCCGTCCACTCCATTCGAGTCCCCATTGACTTCTGCGGTGGTACCAACGCCCGTCGTGTGCCTATCGAGCGTGATGCACGGTACGTCCTTGATCTTGCTCGACTCAGTGGGCGAAGTGACCACCACAGCTGGTTTCGAATCCTCGAGCACGTCAGCCAGGAGGTCAGGTGGATATGCAGATTCGAGCACAAGAAAGGCTCCCCCGGCACGGAGGGCCGCAAGAGAGGCGATTACATAGTCGGCACTGCGCGGCAGAAGTACGCCGACGAGGCTATCTCTCCCGACCCCATGGTCGCGAAGGCGCTCGGCAAGATCAGTGACCTTGCTGTTCAACTCGGCATAGGTGTAAGTCGCCACCTCGTCTTCTAGGGCGACAGCATCCGGCGTAGCCTGTGCCTGCTTGGTGAACAGAGCTGACAAGTCTTTGGTGGTATCGATGATAGGCATCTTGGCGTTATCTCAAATAGGGCTCCACTTGCGTGATAGGAAGCTACTGCGGTCACTTTCCAGGGTATGAAGAGGTGGCCCGGTTCAGTGCTCTTGTCTGTTTCTAGCTGTGTGTTGTCGTTTTCCCCAATAGACTAGCGTACGATTGGGTGCCGAAACTGTTGGTCTCAGGCTACTTGAAGTATTTGGTGAATACAAGAGGCGAATGGATAGCAACTAGACAATTGACGAGCATTTGCATCTCGCGCTTACAGGGTATCGGCTCAATGGTCTGAAAAGCAACTTGATACTCTGTTTTTGCCCGGTTGAAAATTGAGTTGAAAGTAGGACTAGGGCCCGGTCTGACGACATAGCGACCGGGTTCACCCTACCGATGGACATCTTGGAAGCCACGGGGGACGGGCGGCGCTACAACACCTAGACGTTGATGATACAATGACGGTGATTCGGTCACCATAGCTGCAGCCATTGCGCAAACTGCCATATAGTGCCCGTAGCAGGCTCGTTGTTGTGTGGATGAGGTTGATAGAGAGTGGAGGAAGAAGCTCGGAAGCAATGGCGTGCTCCGGCAAGGAGCTCAAGATTGGCAACTGTAGCCGAGGCAAACACTTACAAGAGCAGGTACGGCTTGTACGAAGTACTGCTGTGCTGTATATAGTGTCAACTGCTCACAGATACAAGGTCGGCATCGAATTGCATGTCCAACGACTACCGACTTCTCCGCTGTGTGCCCATAGTCACGTGCGAAAGATCACGTGCCTGCCAAGAGCGTACAAGCACAGCCAAGGGCTTCTCATCAGCGACATTCCATATTCCTTCCAATATCTACACCAACACAAAGCCTCTTTGCCCTCTTTTCGCTCTCAGTCTTTATGTTGTGGTCAAGTGGCCGCTTCAAACATCGTCCGCTCGTCGAGGCCTTATCCGTAGATGATGTCGCTAGTAGATACGCCATACCCTCGCCACGGAGATCGAGTTCACTGCTCATCGTAACTAGCTCCGCTTTCTTCTGAGAATGCTGCTCATCGATAGCCTTCTGCTGCTCTGCCATCACGGCGCGCTTTCCTTCCGTCTCGGCCCGAATGCTGGCAAGTAATCCATGCGACTCTGCGATCAGCTTTTCTGAAGTCGCGAGCAGGCCGTCCCAGTCTCGCGACATGTTGACGAGCAACTGGAGTCAGCGTCGCGAGGCGTATCTGAAGATGTTTGTGCTGAGATTTGAGTGTAGAGACCCGGTTCCAGATGACAAGCAGGCTCGATCCAACGGTGGCGAGTGTCGAGTGCCCTTCTTCTGCCAATTGAGTATGCTGGTGCCCTTCCCAATGTACTGCGAAGAAACCAGTATATAGAATCCATAGCTTGCAACAAAGTTCCATGTTGCTGTCCTCATACCTCCTTCAATGAGTGGGTGTTTCCGAAACATCGAAAAGCTAATTGCGACTGGGCATCAAAGCCTATTGCTCTCAGCAGTATATATACCAACATATTTTCCTCCAGTCTACGCAGCACACACAACTCATTCCGAAGAGAAGTCAAGGTCAAGGAAAACACTCGGGTCCAAAAAGCCAGCGATATACTCAACATCTTCCATACACCACAACAAAGACACACGGAGTATCTGAGCACCCAAGCACCCAACCCAACAACCTCGCAAACATGCCACGCGTAACTTTCAACGGCATCAGACTGCCCCTAAGTCCGTACCTCGTCCATCCCTACGAGCTCCGCGAGTACAACCCCGTCGAAGGCATGCTAGTCGTCCTCCACCGCGCCCAGCAAGCCCCTCCCCAGGGACTAGAAGGAGGCATGGATCTAGCGCTCTTCGCCCGGCACCAAGCACAACGCTACCACGTCTCTATCCCCACGACCTTCAAGGTCAAGGTGAAGGAGGTGAATGGTTCTATCAGTAACGTAACTCTGGAAGAGAACCTACCATTCTTGCCGTGCTTTCAGTCGAACTTCACGACTTTCTTGGAGCAGGTGGAGGCCTTGGAGAGTGGCGTAGTGAACGAGAAGCTCGGTGGAGGTCTCGAGATCGGGCCAGGTTGGCATCGGTTTTTCTTCGCGCTGAGAGACGGCGAGGGGAAGCTGTGGAGGAAATGGCAGATTGGTTCCCAGAACTGGCTTATGGTGCAGGAGAAGCTGGTTACGGAGCTAAGCCGTACGGCCGGAACAGAGAACGTCAAGATTGTCGTGGAGATGGAGTGTTCTCGCCCCTCGACTCCCACACCCCTAGATGCAAGACATGCTCTGCGTAGATATCCACTGGGACGTCAGACGCAGGCTGTACTCGCACCACGAGAGCAAGGCAACAGGCTCGGCTCACCGGCCATGATCGACTCGCCTCTCGCCGTCGGTCTCAGATGCTATCGCAGCAGCTCCGGGCCCGTTGCTACTACTGCTGGTGTGCCATCTGCCACGATAACCTTCGTCGTCGCCTCAAAGCCGCAAGTGCTTGAGGAGAAGAGTCGGAAAAGAGCAGCGGGTGGAAACCCACGCGCAGCTACAAGCGGAGAGAGTCGCGAAGTGGCGGATGGCGACGCACAGCCCGCTAAGAAGAGGGAGTGCAACATCGCTGGTCGCGAAGCGGTGCCAACGACTGAAGGATCGGATGGGTTGGCTATACCCAGAGCGCATTAAGTTGTGAGAAGGGTTGTGGACAGCTCGGCGGCGGACGAGAGCGATAGCTGCTATGGAGATGGAACGACTGCGAAGACTGTGAGTTGAGTCCGGCATCGAACTCTGTCTGCTTCTGGTATCGATCGAGTGAAGATGGTCTTTGAAGCTCTATAACTGTACACCTAGAAGTTTATAAGCTTCGCGTAATGAAAAGCGCTTTCTGCGCACCCTTAGAGTAACCTTTTCTAACCCCTTGAACGCCACACGCTTGCTGTGAGAAGATCCCATGACACAAATCCTACCCATATGCATCGCTCAACCATATTACATACCCGTAGTCCGCCTTTACATCATCTTATTGAACGCCGGAATCAGCGTCTGCGCCAGCCAGAACGAGAATGTGAGCTTCGGGCCTGTCATCAACAGCTTCGGCACCAGACCCTTGAAGAACGCACTCGGCCCTTCGTACCGCATCATGTTGGACACAATCCGCATCCCGC
>Ga0058704_10000907_pt1 | contig 14431 bp, 19 predicted proteins | sample AgamicMgSfe_FD_71363 | JGI IMG/M metagenome (GOLD analysis project Ga0058704, IMG submission 71363) | Agave microbial communities from Guanajuato, Mexico - Mg.Sf.e | ecosystem: Host-associated > Plants > Phyllosphere > Phylloplane/Leaf | place: Guanajuato, Mexico | collected 2012-05-30
GTATGCAACGATAAGGGCATGTGCTTGCGGCGAGGGCTGAACAAGCTTCCCGCAACGGGGTTGCAGGCAGGTTGAAGGCAGTGGGGAAGCCGTAGATTGTAAGTGAGCTGCGTTTGTCCGGAGCTGCCATACAAGCCTGCTTCATCTGTGTACTTAACCTCACGTCACCTCCACGTCCGGCTTCTAGACCCTTGCTACCTGTTTGCACCTTGCCGTGCCTATTTAAGCTTCCAACATTCCTTTCCATCTTCCAGTTCTCTCTCCGACACAACTACTTGCGAAGATACTAAGGACATCCGACACATCTCAACCACTCTACCAACTTGTCAACACGAGAAGACACAATGACGACCGTCAACCTCAGCGAGCGTCAGCTTGACCTTCTCGCGGGTGTCTGCGAAGTCATGAAGGCCGAGGTGAGCTCCTGCGCACCAATGCTACGCAGCTACAGTGTACTGACATTCTTCCTCGTAGATCGACTGGAACGAGGTCGCCAAGGTTGCCAACTTCAAGACCGCAAAGTACGCCCGCGACACCTGGACTGTGGTTCGCAACAAGCTCATCGCCGGCAAGAAGGGTGGTGCTGGTGCTGGTACTGCTACTGGTGGTGGTGACGAAGCTGATGGCGAAGAGGGTGGTGCGGCCAAGGGAAAGAAGAAGGCGACGAATGGCAAGCGCAAGAACCGTGAGTCTTCTCCGGTATGACGAGGTGGACTTCATGCTAATCAAACATCTAGCGAGCAACGGAGATGACGTTGAAGCACCGGCGGCGAAGAAAGCGACCGGTCGCAAGGGCAAGAAGAGTCCAGTCGCTGAGACTACGAATGAGGATGCTGAGGAGCAGGCGAGCGAGGAGCCGGCTGTCAAGCCCGAGCCGGAGGACGACATGGGCGAGCTCTCTTGAGTGACAGTCACGTGACAAGTGGGCAAGGAGGGCGTTCGGAGTACTGAGACACGATTATGACTTGGGGATGATACTTGCAGCTTAGGGATGATATTTGCGGCTTGGACCGAGAAGGGTAGCAGCGAGAACTGCATACCACACGGCGGCATGGACTTTCGGCGTTTGGGCGTGGGAGGGTAGTGACAATGAATACTGATACTGTCTACTTCCCAAATAAACTTACCCCACCAGCCCAAGCAATGCCCATTGCGAATACACTCGTAAGCGCCGCCATTGCGAAGTTGACACCGTTGTTCGTCAACAAGTCCCAGCCCATCTGCGTCCTGCTCCCGCCTGCCACAATCTGCACTCTCTGTCCACCTGGCCCTTCAACCACCCTGCCCGTGCCCTTGTCTGTCACCGTAGCCTGCACCACCGCACCAAGTATGGAGTCAATAATACTCCCGTTCAGTCCCATAACAGACAGTAACGCCGCTGCCCTCGCATCCATGATCGTATGCGGCGGCGCAAGCCACAAAGCCAGAATAGCCGTCAGCGTGAGCAAGAAGCTACCAAGGGCACCGTACATCAGCCCTTCAACCGTCACGCCTCCATTTGTGCCGCGCGGTACTTGCTTCCACGGCGCCGTGATCAGAAAAGGCTGCGTCTTCGACAAGATACCGAGCTCAGAGCTGAAAGTATCGGCTGCTACAGCCGCATACTGCGCAATTATCCCGATCGGCAGCACCTTCTCCAGCACCGGAAATTGCGGCCCAGGCGCTATCCGCATGTTCGAGGAGGTGAACGGCGTACAATTCAACAGCCACGCATGCAACGAAAGAAGTACACAAGCCGTCCCACTATTCGCGAATACCTGCGCACTACTCCTCGCGCCCTCGCCTCCGGATCCGCCGGTAGAAGATTGCGTGAGGTGAGCTTTCGCGCTGTGGCCTATTTTGGTGACGAAGGTGCCAAACAAGAAGAACAGGATTAAGAGCCAGAAGAAGGCGGGCCAGGGGTGTAGCATGTGGATGAATGCTACGAGGATCCCAGCGAAGATCCCACCGGTCGTGAGTTTGTTGCGGAGGAGGGCGTAGGAGACGAGACCGGCTGTAGCGGTTATCTGGGGGATGTGGTCCCGTGCGAATGTCGTGACATCCATTGCGGAGAGGTGCATGCTGTGTACGACTGCTCGACCTGGTCGGCGTGGGTGAAAGCAGAGACACAGACTTTGAGGTTGCCAGCATGACGCCACAAGCGGATGCAGGTCCAGCCGTTCCCGCAGAGCCTCATTCACGTGGGGGCTCGCGCATTGGCATGTGATCGAGAGAAGAGGAAGGACAGCCTCATCGGTGGGGATGCAGCAGGCTATAGCAGGCTCGAAGTACGAAGGGATCATCGACTACCATGTTGATTCTGCGGATCAATGGTCTCAACATGCTTTCATATGAATCTACATCTACTTGTCTGGCAGGTGTAGAGAAGGTGCTCATGTCTGCTCCCAAGGCCATTGTGAACGTCATGCCGGACTCCATCGTGTTCGCGTAATCTAGATCATCGTATATTTGTGCTGGGAAAGCAGCTTTACAACTTTCACTGTCCTGCCTTCAGCCTGATGGTCTTCAGCGCCGACCCATGATATCCGCTGGGCCTCGTTCCCAATTATCATGTCATCATATCCTCATCTCACGCCCATCGCATGATGCCAGTATGCTACCACCCTCCTCATCATATCACCGCCCACGCTTTGCCCGTCGGAAAGCCTGAAGATCCAGGCCAGTATGGGTCTGTTCTTGTCCTAGATACTTCTCCACTTCCTCGTTCCTGTAGAACGCATTGCGCAATGCCTCCGCCTTCTTCTTGCCTTCCTTTTCAATCAATCGCACCTTCCCAGCATCCAGCTTCGCCGACTTCTCTTTCTCCTTGACCTTCTCGAACTTCGCTCCCAAGCCAACCCGGCTTGGATTCTCTGTAGCTCGGACAGGGTATAGACGACCTTCGCTTCCTTGTGCCCCCAGCCCGAGTCTGCTGTCGGCGTCCCAGCCGTGACTTTCAAGTACAGCGAGGCCTTTACGCGTGCGGTCGATGTGCGAGGGCGGGTGGGAATGCGCGAGGCATATCTGATGGGCTATGCTGGACTCATGGCGGATGGAGTCTGGAGCAGAGAGTGGTCGATGGCAAATGTCGCATCTTGCCGTTCTTGCGCTATCCGCCTCTGGTGCATCGCGCGTGTCTATTGCGACAGCACCCACCCCAACGTGCTCCGGGTCGGTCGTAGGGTTCAAGATAGACTCTTCCGGCGGCGTGGATGCTGATGTTGCGGTATTCGGCTTCTTCAAAACAATCGACAGGTACCTATCGGCGGCTGAGGTAGACGGAGTGCTCGGTAAGCTTGTGCTTTGCTGCGCATTTGCGATTGAGGAGGGTACGAACTGTACGCGCTTGCGCTTTATGCCCGCGCCGAAGTAGCGCTGGTCACGCAGTGGTATCTCGTACTCGTCGTCTTGTATGTCTGCCATGCTGAGGTTTCGCTGCCTCCAGTAGCAAGGTAGGTGGAGACACTATGTGCGTGGAAGAGTGTCCGGCTTCCTTCTTCCAAACATCCCATCTCACAGTTGCGAAGAAGGCTGCGCCAAGCGCCACATGCGTGTCACTCATACAGGGTCCAACGCGTGGCTGCCCGCCCTCGCCGTTTCAGACTTCTGGGATTCGAGCATCCCACCGTCTACACCACCACCCATCTCGACAGAGTCGGAGAGTCGGAGAGTCGGAAGAAGCGCAGCCCATCGTGGGCTCACGTCGCCAAGATGCCAATCTACATGGGAATCTCAGCGATGCTGGATGGCATGGACTCGGTCCCTTTCGCCTGGCCGATGATCAAGACCATCCCGTGGCTCGGCGGACTGTTCCTACTCAAGACCTTCTTCTCGGGCGCGAGCAATACGAGCGAGCGGAACATGCATGGCAAGGTCGTCATGGTCACTGTAAGAGCTGCACACAATCTGCCGGCTGGATGCTTGCTGAATGGTAGGTAGGGCGGCACAAGCGGCGTAGGCGAAGCGGTGGTCCGGAGTCTGTCCTCAAAAGGCGCGCAGATCGTCTTGCTCACCCAACATGCCCTCAACGACCCTTTCATTGTCGAGCATATCGAGGACTTGCGGAGGGACACGGACAATCAGCTGATCACCGCCGAGCAAGTGGATCTCACTTCATTACACAGCATACGCACGTTCGCGACCAAATGGATCGACAATGCGCCGCCGAGGAGATTGGACATGGTTATACTGTGCGCGAACACCATAACGCCGGGCAGAGGAGAGATACAGAGTACGAGCGAGGGTGTGGAGCTCAACTGGCAAGTCAATTACCTCGCCAACTTCCACCTTCTCTCCATCCTCTCTCCCGCCCTACGCGCACAGCCTCCGGATCGAGACGTGCGAGTGCTATTTGGCACATGCAGCAGCTACATGGGCGGCGATCTCCTCCACATCACCCAACCAGCGCAAGCCTCAGCCAAATCCAAGGGCCAATCGAACGGCCGGCCCAAACAACCCTCAGCCATCCACGCTCCCACCAAATTCTCTCCCGGCAACGCATATGCCACTTCCAAACTTGCCCTTACCACCTTCGCTCTCACTTTCCAAAAACACCTCTCCGCCTACCAGCGTCCGGACAAAGCGCCCATGAACACCAAGATCCTCCTCGTTGACCCAGGATTCTGCCGCACACCCGGCACCCGCCGCTGGCTGACCTGGGGCTCCCTCTTCGGCCTCCTGCTTTACCTGCTCATATACCCATTCTGGTGGATGGTCCTCAAGAGCCCAGACATGGGAGCGCAGAGCTTCTTGCACGCAGCTATGGAAGAGAAGTTCACGCGTGGGGAGGGTGGGTGGTTAATCAAAGAGGTCCAGGAGCGGAAGTTCATGCGGGAAGAGGTTAAGGATGAGAAGGCGCAGAAGAGCTTGTGGGAGTACTCGGAGCAGATGGTGCAGGAGGCGGAGAAGCGTGGGGCCACGGAAAGGGCTAAGACGAAGAGGGATGAGAAGGATAGGAAAGAGGAGGCTGAGGCTGTAAAAGAGATGGAGGACTACAAGGCGAAGGTTGGGAAAAAGGGTGGAAAGCAGGAGGGGAGCAGACGAAGTAAAAAGGCGGGTTGATCGCATATCTCCAATTTAACAGTCTTTCTCAGCGATCTAACAATCTGCACGTACTCAACTACCGGCCATGCCACTACAGTCGCAATTGGTTGCCAACGCCAAGCACGCCATTACGGTTGTCTTCACCGCTCGATCAAAGGATCCGTACTCGCCACCATTGTATTGTCACCGCCTTCCTATAGAGCAGGGCAGTTGACGGGCTTTAGTGTCTTCCTCGCACGCTGTTCGCGCACCCATCGCCTAGTCTTCTCGTCAAACCGAGCAGCTTCCTTTACTCGATCGAAGAACTCGGTCGCTTGCCCGCGTACGCACAATGCCCATTTGCTGTAGATGTCGAACAGGAACGCGCCCCCTGGCGGGATCGCGTCTGCAATGTGGCCACTAGACGGCCAACCCAGTGACCTCCGAGTAATTGAGCCCGCCATATGGCAGACGCGCTCCGGGTTGGCTTTCCGTACTATCAGACCTCGGGGGGTTGACTTCGAAACCTTCGGGTATGGTGCCGATGGCCTGGATTTCGTCATGCTGGTCTTCATAGAATTCGTGGTGGTCGCCTTTACCGATGGAGATGAAGCGATACCCGGTCTCCCTCGGTGGGTGCAGAGCTAGTGCTCCTCGAGTCTGGTATTCAGCCAACCAAGTATCCCGCCATCAAGACGCCTGTAGAAGGTTAACAACATACGATACGGGGATGTTCCACGTCGTGCTAACGTCGAACAAGGAGCCCATATTTCCCATCTCCCACTTCTTGTGGCGATAGAGTGCGAGCGTTTGCGCGTTGGGCCACTCCTGCATGACGATCATCTTGTCCAGAGCGCTCGGAGTGCCGTCCACGACGTATCGAGCTGGACCCTTGTCGGTACGGTATATCGCTTTGAGGATCCCGCCGAAGGTGCGGCGCTCCCGTTCAAAGCCTTCCTCTGAAACTTGGCTACCCTCGAAGTAGGCCTCGAGAATGTCACCGTGTGTCAGCACCATGACCGCATGAGCCATCTCGTGGCCTAGGGTGCCTGCACCCTCGACCTGAACCCACGAGTCCTTGACGATATCGGTGCGGTGCTTGACGACTCGCTCAAGATCGCCATAAAGCTTTCGATTGAGCAGAATGACGACGCTTGGCTTGGCATCTGGATCGTCCTCGTCTTCTTCCGCCAAGTCGCAGCTACTGCAGTCCTCCCCCCCGTCTTCGAGCTCGAGGACAATCCGGCCAGCCAGTTCCTCGAGTCGAGCAAGGGTTAAGGCTTCTTCTTCCTCTGTCAGCTCGGTGCGCTCGTTAATGAAGAGGATCTGCTTACTTACGCCTTCGGCCCTGTCTCTCAGCACGACTACTTCGCCGAAGAAGATCGTGTGCCAGAAGGGTAAGGAGGCGTAGAGTAGCATAGTGCATAGGCGCAATGACTGCAGCATCGCTGGCTTGGAGATGTCGTCGTCTTGTATGAACCATTTGTAACGGAATATCGCGTCGATGGATAGGTTTTCGAATACGGGGTCTGCTGTCGGTGCGTCTGTGAGGTGCTCTGCACGCTTGAAGCTGGAGCAGTCTATGCATTCGAGGTAGCACTCGCCGTCGCCGTGGTCGCGTGAAACGTTGATAGGCACGATCTTTGAGAGCATGGCTGCGGTTATCTGTGTCTGCTTCTCTAAGATCAGGTTGAGCGTTGATGGGAGGCTTCGAGACAGGGCGAGGCAATGCTAAAGTGCATCTCGCATTGTCTGGATGTGTCAAAGCCATTGTGACGGCTTCTGGCGAACACTTTCTTGTGGTGTTGTCCTTTGTTGGTGACAGAGGCATTGTGAATACAGTGCTCGACGTCTGGCGAAATCTTGCCATGTTGGAATCTGAAAACGGGAAAGGACGTATGGCGCGCTATCTGTCCTGGTAGCAGCAACACAATGGAAGATATTGACGCCGGACTCCAGGCTATATGCAAGGTTTTCGAGAGTTATGGCTGGCTGGTACTTAGGCCTCGACCTGAAAAACCCGCTGACTCGACTCTTCTCCAACTTTTGCGATGTGAGCGTGAGCATACTGGGCGTAGAAATTCACAATCATTACCATTTAACTCATTGGAGCATGCAGCACTGCCGAAATTGTTCGTTCATTCGCGATGTCTATTTGATCTTGGCTTTCGGCACGCAAAGCCCAGTCGTACTATCGAACTCAGCGACCTGGCTCAATCGGTCGAAGAATTGGTTCGCCCTGCCTTTCACACGGAAAGCGAATACGGCATAGATCTTGAGCAGCGAAGCCCAATCCTTGAGAATCACCATGGCTATCTCGTGTCCTGTTGGTAGTGGCGCGAGACTGCCTGCCGACGGCATATGCAAAAGCCCCGTCTGGCTGTGCCTTGGCACAATCAAATTATTGCTGTTTGTCTGGAAGCCTTCCGGTATGGTCCCGTGGATTTCCTTGTTCTTGGGATCGTTATACGCCACGGACTTGCCCGCTTCGTCCGTGATGAACCGGTACCCGGTCTTTTTGGTGAAGCGAAGAGCTTGTGGCCCTCTGTGTGCGTACTCGGTCCGCCACCAGGAGCTCTGGAGTAGGTTAAAAAAATGTGACATATCGGTGTTCCATTTGATATGAGTATCGGGCAGCTCACCCATGGCTCCGATCACCCAAGCTTCACTCTGGTACTCTTTCACGATCGTCTTGTTTGGCCACTCCGACAAGACAACCATGCCCTTCAATCGACTCGGGTAGCCTTCAACGCGATAGCGCGGGCCGGCCGTCTCTTGCTTGAAGATCTCGCTAAGAACTCCGCCGAATGTTCGAACTTCCCACTCGTAGCCTTCTTCCGCAACTCGCGAGCCTTCGAAGTATGCCTCGACGCCCTGGCCGTGGGTGAGGTCCATGAAGGCATGGGCTACTTCGTGCATAATGGCGCCGGCGGTGTACACTTGCACATAGGCCTCGTGTACTGCGTCTGTACCTTTCCAGAAAATGTGCTTAACTTGCTCGTAGTGGTTTCTGTTGATGGAGATGATTGCTCGGGTCTCGCCGGTCTTCTCGTTTTTCTCGACCCTGCACCCGCTGCAGTGTGGCTCCGAGTCCAGCTCGAAGATGATACGACCTCTCAGCTCCTGCAGTTTGGCTCGCGTAGCTTGTTTCTCTGCTGAGGTAAGCTCGGTGTGCTCGTTAATAAACAAGAGCTGTTTGTTAAGCTCACCATTGCCCTCGCGCAGCACAACCACATCTCCGAAGAAGATAGTGTGGTAGAAGGGTAGAGAGACATCTAGGAGCAGAGTGCAGAGGCGCAGCGATTGCATGAGAATAGGCCGGAAGATATCGGAGTCGTTGCAGAACTCAGCGACACCGAAGATGGGGTGGATGAGGATGTTGGAGAAGGGGACGTCCTTCTCGGGTACGTCAGAAAGGTGCTCAGCTCGGTCGAAGCCCGAACAGCCTTGGCACTCGCAGCCGGTTTGATGGTTTGGTTGAAGCAGCGGAATGATGTTAGTCAACATGTTCGTAGTATGCTGGCAGGGTCTCGGGTGCAGCTTGGACCGATGACTCCAAGTCGAGGCAAAGGTCCTCATAAAGGTTCCCAGCCTTGCCTGCAAGTGTTCGGCCCATTGTGAAGGCCGCCAGGACAACACCATCTCGACCGGGGCTCTTTGTCCGCGACAAAGCCAGTGTGAATACAATGTCAATGTTGGGACATCACGTCAAGCCTAGGATTATACGCTCGGGCTCTCAGCTTGTAGGTTATATCCTCACCTTACCATAGGCGTACGCTTTCCACTCAAATTCTTGCACAGCATCTTGAGAGCACTCGGAATCCAGCATCCTTGAACCCTCGGACAGCCATGCTCAGTATTCAGACAAGATGTCGGGCCTTACGGCAGAACAGGCCGCTCAGCTGAAGTACTGGCAGGAGAGCAACGGTCGTGCATTTGCAGCCAATGCTGTGGGCTCTGTAGCTGCCAGTGACGTTGGCCAGGAGCGGGTGGGTGATTACCGACTGAAAACTCAAGAACCGAATGAAGCACGGTGAACTTGCTGCGGTCCATACCGTCGCTGAGGTCGGCTTCAAGCTACGTCGAAGTGCGGCTGGCGATGTAGAGTTGGAGGTCGAGGAGCAGAACATCAGCATGAAGACGGTCGATTTGGACGTTCTGACATCGGTCGAAAGTACTGTAGTGCTAGCTCCGGGGAAGGTCGAAGCGGAGATGGGGATTCAGAAGTGATGTACGAGTGTGGTTGCAAGGATATAGAGCTATGTGAGAAGTGCAGGGAATCTTTGGTGGGATAGCAATGGGATCATTGCGAAGGTCGTCAGGCCAGCCACGAAAGGCTCATGTAGAGCGTACGCTGGTAGTAAGAAAGAAAGGTATCTTAGGGATCCAAAGCGATTTGCTCAAATTGATAAGATCTTCACGGCGTCTTTTAATTCTGCCCTGGTTATGTACGCTCTGTCTCACTCAGTTGAAGACAAATGGCGTGTCTCAGACTGGACTACTAGCCAATAGAAATGTTGAAGTCGTTGTTTGTATACCGTGCAAGGACTTTGTACAGCTGAGACCTCCATGTACTTAGCCATCACGAGGCCGCGTTGACCACCGCGAAAGTCTGGCGTCAATTGAATTTTCCGGCTTGGACGTCAGATTCACCATCCGTCCTTCTCTTTTTGTTAACGCATTCCCTGCCTCGGTGCCGGAACAGACGCCAGGGGCATGGGTATGTGCTAGGCGTTTGTAGCGGAGATGCGCTAGGCGCATGTAGAGACGCTTCTTTTCAGACGATGTCTTTACTTGCGCTACCGCCAGAGCGGATGTGCCGTATCGCATTGTGCCTTGACAATGGATATGACTTTAAGTGTCTCCGTTTGTCGAATGCTGAAGTCTGCAATAAGATCTGAAGTGAGTACGAACGTCGAGTTCTGAATTTAACATTCGACTTGAATGAAAACAGCCTGAAGACACTTATGCGCATTGCTGACGACGCCCGGTTCGAACACCGACTCAAAACCCTTCGTATGGCGACATGGTTTTGGGCTGATTGCATTGGCTAGCGTTACAAAGAGAACAGAGAGGAGAGTGAAAGATGGAAGGCGAAGATGCAGGAAAAGCGAGATTGGGTCGTTAGCCAGAGACCGGCCGCAACGCTCTCCGTCGTCCTCACAAGGCCGCCAGTACTGCGTGAGATCGAGGTGGGTGAGTGGTGTAAGCCTGGCGTGTTCTATCATTGTGGATGGGAACAATATGGGCTACACTTGATCAGGGGGCAAAATTTGTGTCGATACTACTATGAATCGCTTGAATTCGAAGACGACGGTCTTGGCGATGAAGAGCGCAAAGACAGTCATGATCTGACATCCAACTTCAAAACTCTTCTTACGGTGCTTTCCATCGGACGCAACCCTATCGAAGGTCTCTCTGCACGTTTGCATACCTCGTATGAAGAGAACGGAGAGCTTGCGGAGGACCTTCGCGGCGCTGAGGTCTGCGCTCGTCCCTTCGACAGCTCGAAGAGCTGCGACTGGCGCTGGAGTACCGCCAAATCGACAATCCAAGATGAAGACCAACCCTGGTTGGCTCCAATAGCTACACGAGTTTGTCAATCTGTGCTCGAAAGTAAGGAAGTTGACGCTCTACTTCATTCTGCCGGACCAGGACATTGTTGCTTCCGAATCACGTAGTGTCCACGCTTTCAACTACTTCGCTACCACATCTTGCTCATCTGGAGGTCGGTGATGTCTTGGCACCATTTCAGGCGCATTTTAGACTACTAGAGAAGCACTGGCCAGCGTTGCAACACGTCGAGCTACACCGTATTACTCTTTATAGTCTATTTCGACTGAATTGCTCTGCTTGCCTGCTTGGCGCGCTTCGATCAAGACCCGCCAGAGATCGATCTTTCGTGCTTGCACGAAGCGGACAACAGCATCATCCTCTTCTCCAGGGACGGATTGAAAGAGTGCACAGTCTGTCAGGATCCATGGAGACATAAGCGAAGGACTTCTTTACGCTTCGTTGCACGCACATTCTATTTGAAACCGCGGACGGCAGTCTACCACGGCGGATTGAGCAGCACGAGATATTGACTGGGCTCCTCACCCTTCGTCTGTCCTCATGGGCTTGACGGCATCGGAGGCGGGAGACGTTGTCAGTGTGGTTAATGATGAGCCTGGTGAGCAGTACGCTGAAGGTATGAGCTTCTTGGAGCTTTGAGTAGTCATATGTGTTGAAGACGTGATGGCTGGGCTACCAATCAACCCGGTCATGTCTACTGTGGAAGCGTTGTGCACGCACATTCCCGTCAAATCAAGTAACTGTCTTCATTGCCCACATTCGCCTGCTCAGTGCCTGCCCTACCGTCCTTCCGCGGTCACATAGCATGAAGCTCTTTGCTGCGCAGCGTCTTGCCTCAAATGTGCACGCTCATCGTCGAATGTTCTGTTGGAACGAGTGGTGTGATACGAGAAGGCGGAAGATTTAAGCAGGCAGACAGCCTCGTGGTGCTCATTAACCTGTAACCGCCCGGCTGACTCGCTTGTCGTTCGGCTTCGACATCCAATCAACCCCTTACACTTTGCACTTAGAGTCGAGGATGGCAGCCAAAATAGGGTACAAGCTTCGAATTGCCCCCGTGCGGCATAACCATAGGTGTTGAGTGGTAGTGGTAGGGACAGTTCCGGCAAAGATTAATATTCCATCTCAGGTCATGACTAGTCCTCTATGCAGTCATCGCAATACCACTTCTCGTCATCTGCAGGCTCCTGTAAGGATCGACCAGCGCATTCGAAATGGAACCATTGTTTCTTGCAGTCAGCGCCATCGCAACCAATCATGCGTCCAGATCCTGGCTTCTGGCAGTAGCAGTAGAGGTCTTCCGAATGCCCAGCCTTTGGTCGTTTAGCTCTCTCGCCATCGCCAGTTGCTACTCCATCTTCATCTTCGACCTTCCGTTTTCTGCTAGCCGAGTCCGTTGAACCATCAGCTTCAGCCTCGGTGTTGTTGTTGTTTTCAACACTGCCGCCGAAACTCTTGTCGGTATCTGGATCCCAGACATTCGCAACAGGATCATGCAGTGCATTCGCGATCTTCTCCACGCCCATGTCGTCTCCTTCCACCGTCTCGCTCATCTCCGGATCAACCCAGCCTTCGGTATAACTGCCGCCGAAGTCGATGATCCAAAGCTGGTCATTCACGTCGACCATGAAGTTGTCGGCTTTGGCATCACCCCAGACGATGTCGTTCTCGTGCAAGGCGTCCTTCATCGCCTGTGACTCGGATGCCCAACGATCACGAAGCTGTTGCGGCACCTCCGTATCGAGCTTTGTTGTGAGAGGGACTGGATATGGTATGTCGGTCTGCAGGAAGCCCATGATCTTGGAGCGATCATTGGCGAAGGTTACCAGGCCTTCTAACCGCGGACATTGAATCCGGTCGTGCAAGCCCAGCGTGGCGATGCGGTTGAGATGGGAGATCTCTCGCTTCGTGGGCTGAGGTTGGTCTTTCTCGACGAGCTTTATGAAGAACTCGTTGCCGTCTTGAGTGCGCACTCTGGCAGGATGATATGGCGGAGGCGAGGAGCTGCCGTCTAGTACGGTGAGGTCCTTTGCTTTGAACCAGGGCACATCGATGTTACTAATGTACTTCGGTATCGTGATCTGTTGGAGGAGGCTACTAATACGCCGGTCGAGGTCGGCGGATGACTCCAGCTCGACTGCATGAAGCTTCTTGCTCTTGGCCTCGAGGTTGAAGAAGTGCGTCGGCCCGGTATACCAGTCTTCCAACGACTGGTGTTCAGATGCCTTGCTCCTCGGTGCAAGCTTATGAATGACTTGCTGAAGTGGAGCCAGCATCCAGCGATGCAGAGCTTCTTCCGCATCGTCGGCATCCAGTGAAAGAACGGACTCTTTGCCATCCCCAGGCTCATCATGGCTTACGTCCACCCCACTGTCTGATGACCCGCATATGATCTTGCTGTCTGGATCCTGTTTGATATCCTGCAATAGGCTATCGTACTCTTTGCCAATGCTGCCTTTGCGAACCTCATCCGCGTCTGCGATGACATGGAAGCGGACATTGTTGATGAGAGCGGTAAGGGCACAGCTGTCCTCATCATCGTAGAAGAAGTTGAGAGCATGGTAGGTGAAGTCGAATGGGGAAGAGGAAGACGACATCGCGTCGGTATGCTTGCGGCTCGTAGTGATGTTTCGAAACGTACGGAAACAGGATGTAAACAGTGGAGGAGTGTGAGGAGATGATGGATAGTCTGATTGACCTGCGTAGAATACTATACTGGCTCACGGTTTCAACACAAAGACGCTCGAGCATGAATAATGACGGCGATGACCTTCGCGTTGGAGGCAAGCGTAGGTGTTCCAAAACTCTCCCTTCGATGATACGCGACTCGTCACGTAAAGTTTCGCGATCAGATCTAAAGAGCGTGCATTAGCGCGAGATCGGGGATTGCAGATCGTTTGTTCCTGCGCTAGCTTCGATCTTGGACATCGATGACGTTCTGTCTCCCAGCCTCCTCTTTCTCGACCGCAACGATGGTCTCGAGCGAAGTGAAATCAACGGGAAGACTTTCGCAAAAATACAAGTTACTGCTGCAGTAAGGTTGGTGGGCGACAAGGGAGTTTGAAGACGAGTGCGCATCTTCCTCCTGAAGTTTTGCTGCTGCTGCGGGCAACTGCCAAGAGGGTCTTGCCATCCATACTTGACCTCACATCGTCGAAGCGGCTAAGTGCACAGTTAGGACTCTCGGAACTGTGGATAGCCGCGTTCAATATACTTTTGCTTCCTAGACGCTGGGCTCGTTCCATCGCGAAAGATTGCCTTCAACAAAGCTGGGACATTTCTGTAAACTAGGGTATCGTATACAACAATAGATCATCCATCATGATCGACACGTCCATACAGCAATCTTTCAGTGCTCCGGTGGCGGCGGCGGGCCTCCAGGACCTCCAGGATGACCCCAATACCCACCCGGTGCAGCAGGGATGTCTGACCTGCATTGTGGTTGTTCGAAGTCCATTTCATTTCCCATTGGCCATATCGGAAGAAAGCATATCTCGTGCATACCGCAGCCATTACAGCGCTTCCATGTTGTCCAGCTGAGCCAGCTCTTGAGGTTTCGGACCGTGGAAAGACCGTGCGATAAGGTGTCAATGTTACTGGCTTTCAAAAGAGTGCGGCAGAGAACGTTCGTCACATCGAGGATGGAGCGGTGCGCGATGCTGTCTGCGCTTGATGGGGCGGAGGGAAGGAATTGCGCGCTACAACGCTGGATCTCGGTCGTGGTGTTGCGGTCTCCATAGTCGATGAAGGGTCGTAATGCACGATCAACCTCCGCTTTGAAGCCGGACAGGTCGGAGAAGGAAGAGCTGGAGGAAAGATAGGCTATACGGTCGGCGTAACGGGCGACAACCATATC
>Ga0058704_10000908_pt1 | contig 14400 bp, 15 predicted proteins | sample AgamicMgSfe_FD_71363 | JGI IMG/M metagenome (GOLD analysis project Ga0058704, IMG submission 71363) | Agave microbial communities from Guanajuato, Mexico - Mg.Sf.e | ecosystem: Host-associated > Plants > Phyllosphere > Phylloplane/Leaf | place: Guanajuato, Mexico | collected 2012-05-30
CTCACCGGACGGTACTGGACACTGTTCGCCTTTGTTCTAGACAACACCACTGCGTGCTAATTTCCGACTAGCGCGATGTTGAGGGGCGAGGAAGGATGGACGAGTGCGAGCGTGTAGGCGTGTAGTGCTCCAGTACCATCGACGTGGTGAGCAGGTACGATATTTCCTTCTCCTTCGATCCATGTTTCCTTGGGACGAAAGATCCATATTGAGCTAGACCCACCCGAACGCACAAAAGCTTGTTGCATCTGCGATTCCTGTATCCTTAGCCACGGCCTTTGATATGTCTCTGAAGAGTCTTTTCACACCCGCTCTCACTGGTTGCTGGTCGAATCACAACCATCGAAGACAGACCGACGACCGCATTGCGCACAGTCCTGCCTGTAGGACACGATATCTTACAACATGGCTTTGCCTGCACCAAGCGGAGCGTTTACTATGCAGCACAGTCCCTTGATACAACTTCCGCCGGAGCTTCGCAACGATACCTACCGTCATGCGCTGCACTCACCGCCTAGTATCTCAATCAGCTTGGCTGGAGAAAGTCCAACAACATACCTGGCCGGTCAGCGACCTCTTGCGCTCACGGAGACATATCGGCATATCCGCCAAGAGGGCCGTCAACTCGTCTTCGGTACAAACACCTTCACTGTCTACGCCGATGCTTCGGCTTACGTGGAGCAAGCGGTGACTTCTACTGGGCCTTATAGCAAAGCCAGTCGCGCGGGCCAGCACTGCCTGTCAAACTTCCGGAAGTAGTTGGACTGCGTTCATGCGAAAGACTTGGCTGTTCCACTCAACGTGCGGGTCGTGGTGAAGGGTTTGCACGTTGATAATGCGGATGTCGAGGATGATGTCGCGCTTCTCGGTACTACGCAGTATTTCGTCAAGGTCGCTTTCGAGTACAAACTGCGTTTGGATATGGATCTCATGCTTCTGGCAACACCGCCGAGTGTTGGACGCAGGAATGTGGTGTTTGTTACTCTGCCTCTGTATGATCTCGTTGCGTGCCAGCAGGTCGTAAGGAAGACCTTACGGGAGGAGTTGGGAGATTCTCACGCTATTTGGAGGCGAATGAGGATACCGACGAATGCGAGGAAGAAGAGACTGACGAGAGTTTGGGTGGTTTGATCAAAGGACATAATGTCTTGTGCGCGATCGTGAAGTTGGTGGAAGCTCGAGGTATATTGGCGGATAAAGCGAGCGATTGGCTTGGGGCACAATACGTGGTCACCAACATCACACTGGCACTAGATAAGGTTGGACAGGACAATGAACAGTTGGTCGATCTTCCACAGGATCTGCGGCATCAACTCAATCTTTCACTATCAGCCAACGACATGAACCCTCTCACAGCCCCCCCTTCTCCTGCTGCTGCGGACGCTCAGGCCCAAACACCGGCTTCTTGATGCCATCACTGCCGCCACCCTCCTTCTCCTTGTTGAAGAGACTCATGAGGTGTGTATGCAACTCCGCGACGGTAGGCTGCACCATTCTGTCATCGTATCGAGCAGGCGGGCCACCACGCTTGGCCGCGAGGACTTCACCGACGGTCGTCATGGGTCCGATCTCGATGATGCCGGGAAGACGGTTTGTCGTGCTGTCAGCAACCAAAAGAGTGCGTGGATGCGGCGTCGGGACACTTACGATGTTGCCGGCATCCCTGATATCTTGAGATTGCTTCGTAGACTTTGGCGGCTTGGTCTGCCTTCCTTCTCCGGTTGCCTCGGTGGGCTTGTTCTGCTGTGTCTCGTAAGCGCAAAAACCGGGCGAGCATGCTCATTGTGACCAACCTTCTTCCTCTTCTGGGCAGAGCCTTTGGGAATGTTACATTCACCTCCTTCGAAAGGCATTGCTGTGCTTGAGTGGTGGGTGTCTGCTTGCTAAGTACTGCGGATCGGTCTTTGGCTTGGCTGAAGATGAATATGGAGATAGTAGAACAAGACGTTGAGGTCGACGATGTATGGAGGTAGATAGGAGCAACCCGACTCAACACAGTATATGGTGCATCAAACAGCAAGCAGGGCTCCAGACCGCTACGTTCGAGAACCAATGGACCGAGCAAGCAGCTGCGAGTGCGCGCTTTTGTTCCGTAGCATAACAGGCAATGTCCAAAGTGATCTGACACAAGTCGCTTTCTGCAACTTTCCGGCTCGCCCGCAGCTACGGCCCAAGTCTATCATGATGTATTGATTCGGCATACACTCTGTTTCTTGTCAATCACAAATGCTTTGTTCTCGGGCCATTACAATGGTGACCTAGAGGTTTGACCATTTGTGCACGAAGTCTCTTCCGGCCTTCTTTTAGTGCCTGACCCAGAAGTCACAGTATCCCTGAGCTTCTCACGCAGCCTTCCGCAACAGGAAGCAGGTAGCCGTTGATCGTGCCCTGATCGATGGACAAGCGGTGTGAAGTATCGCGACGGCGCAAGTGAAGCTTGTACCTCGCTGGAGAGCTCATTGATATGATTCAAGTGAAACGTTTCGCTATATAGGGGGTATCATGTAAGGACAGTACAAGGTCTAGTAACCATTAGCTCGCCAGCACAATCCCGGACTCCAACGTAGAGTCTTCAGTGCCAGACTTCCTCCCATCGTTTTCTGACGTCCGGCATCAAATCCAGTTCATCAGCGTCCATGCTTTTGGAATTCAGCATAGCTACGCGTAGCAGTACCATCTGACCGCTCCCTCATCTCGATCGGCTGCCCCTCCAGCTTCGGCGAAAGTGGAGTCAGAGCTTTCGTACCTGGATGCGCTCTGAAAAGAGACGATATGCTCGACCGTTGAGCATTTCTCATACCTTTCTTACTGGGCTTCGTCGGGACTGGTGGGGCCAGCACCGGCATCGAGGCCTGGTTCTTCAGTACCGGCTTGTTCGGGTTCGAAGACGTATCGGGACGTTGCTCCTCCTCAATGCGCTCATTTTGCCCCCTAACCCAGCTTTTGATCGATCGGAAACGTGAGCCTGTTGAGACTGAGGAGGTTCGGTGGTTAGGCGCGTACATACGGGGCGTTGTAGGCGCTTGTGAATTCGTCCAGCTCCAGCGATCTGATTGTAGATGCTGCTGTGAGCTTGGAGAGGCGATCGGGGGAGACTTCGGGTCGGATTCGCTGGGAATGCTTGGGAGAACGGAGATGGCTAGGCCGGACTTCGTTGTATCAGCGGAAGATTGTTGTGTCATTCGACTCTGCCGGTCGCTCATCCGTCTAGTAGCGATGCGAACTTTCTCCGGTTCTTTCGGCTGATAGATCTCCTGCTGGAGCGGCGATGGCTGCGTTGGAGATGCGTCGATGAGGAATGAGTGCCCTTCCCGTGAGGGTGTGGTCGGAACAGATGGTGGGTATTCTGTTTTCCACTGGTTCTTGACATAAGGGTTCAGAGCATGGTATCTCTGGACAACCTCAGGCGGACATGGTCCTTTCCGGGTCTTGGGTTTCGGCCAGCTCATGAGCGATGCGTGCTTGGATGAGTGCATCGAGAAGCGCTCCTCGCGGTAGATAGGGAGGGCTGTCAGGCCACCATTGGGTGAGCCTTCACTGAGTACAATGGTACTCGGACAATGTTTCCTGAAATGCACGATTTCGGACACCGTCGCGCCATTGCGCCGTCGGTAGAGGGTGTAGAGAAGAGCTATGATAAAAACACCACCTACAACAGTGTTAACATAATGGGGAATCTAGCTTTTAGACAGGACGAATGTACATACCTACGACTACGGTAGCGATGGTCACTTGCTTCTGGCCCGCTGTGAAGCTCTTCTCGTTCTGGTGGCGTATGTGTGCTATTGATGTATGGTGACCCGTCGGATCTGGTGTGACCGTAGTAGGGTACGGGGTTGTAGCCGGATACGGGGAGGCAGTTATGGCCGGACCCCACGAGATGGATGTGTAGCCACCAGCGGTGACGGTCACTGCGGTACCTGAGGACTGTGAAGCATTCGAGCTCAAAGTTGACGATGAGGTTGTGGATGTTGTAAATAATGTCGCGCTTAAACTGGTCGACATACTGGATACCGGTGTCAAGGCGCTGACAACTTTGTGAGTATCGGCCGAAGTGGAGGCGGTCGGCGTAGTAGCAGATGAACTGCTCCCTTCAATCGATATGCATTCTGATGCTGGGTCACAGTCTGGCCGGGTTGGTGCCATTTTACAATGATGACCCCGCTGGGCCCAGTGATGCCAAAGGCAATAAGAGGCTTTGGAAAGATCCAGGATGCGAGACGTCGAACGGCAGACCGGAACCCTAAGCAGAGCGAATGTCGTCGTCGTAAGTACGTAGGGATATGCCTATTAGTGAGAGTGGGGTCTGCAGTAGCCAGCTGCAAGCATTAAAAGAATATATGGAGACAAGAGGAAACGCTCTGCGTTGTCTGAACATGTACAGAAGAAGAACAGCAGAAGAGGTGGATGTGGGTGGGTTGCACACATCTGGCCTCACATCGCCTGACAGGCCAGCTTATCAGAATTTCATCTGCTGTGCCGCAAGTGTGCGTGCGGTGAGCAGGTGCATTGCGACGCTGCCACGTCGTAACAGCAAGAAGTTGGAGCCTCTAGATTGTAGCAGAAGAGCGGGATGTCAGCCCAAGAAATCTCATAAACTTTGCATGACACACATCATACCGGTGCCGTACACTGGACCGTGAGCTGGATGTGATGGGCGCGGGTTGATCCCGATACCCGAAACATGTTTGACGCAGCCAAATGGAGAAGGAGGCGACGATTTTCGTGTCTTGCAGCACTACAAGCAGCGGTATGCCTGTGGTCCGAGCTGGGGTTTGGGGTGGTGTCGCACAAATCCATATGTGGCGTGTCTCAGAAATCGATATCTGAAACTCCCGTTAGATGTATTACCGGCATCGTGCCGATACCTGGAGCAGCGAAGGATCCGTGTCTCCAGATTGCCGGACTCACAAGCAAACGGCTGAATAAAGCTTCGCAAAGGACGTCTTCCTACTCGTTGTGTTCTGGCAAAGATTTCGTGAATTGTGTCTGAGGTGCATCTTGCCCTAAGTGGTACGGTAAGGGAGATCGACGGCCCCGTTGGGAATAAAGTCAGCATTGATCAGGGTCGAACAGGCTGAAGTTCGTGGTGGTAGGACAAGCGTAAGGCTTGCTACAGCTGTCCATCACGATTGTGGGCGACCCATGAAGAGAGCATTAGAGGTAGCACTGGCACGTAGGCTGAAAGTCTTGCCTGAGAGCTTGTTCCGCATGATCTTCACGACGGTCCGAGTAGCCAGAGCGCGGGTTGCGCATAGGACATGCAAACCCTACCTTTACAGGTATTGCGAAGATGCTACGGTAGCTATAGTCGCGAGAGCTGTTATAGAGCCAATCCAGTGCGCTCATGAGTTGACATCTCGCGTGCGAAGCTGAGGCTGAACAATCTTACTTTGCCAGCCAGATCTCTGAGACAGCCAAGTCAGACATCTGATTATGATTGAGACAGAGCATGACTGGCATACAAGGAGCACAAGCGATGAAGGTGTGCCCATAGTGGTCTGGTTTCACAGCCACGAAGTTGAGAGCTGAAGATTCGTGAAGAACCGCGGAATGGAAAGAGGCGGAGTCGGAGCTTCGCCTAGCCTCATATCCGGTATCCGGCTAGGAGATACGCGCCGGGTGCTTTTACGATCACGTGAGATGGTCAATGACTTACATCACGAATCACTTCTTTTCAGCAGCTGTGAATTTTCAGATGTAAATCGTCCCCATGCTTCACATTACTGATATGGCTCACACTTACCGGGAATATACATGCTGCGCATATGCACGCATGACTGAGTGAATGCTCCCAGCATGTTCAGTTCGGGTGGCAAATCGATACCCGACTCCGAGCTCCGAGGTCGGCTCATGTGGCTTGGCGACGAGGCTGAGCAACGTCACAGCCCACCTTTCACCTTCATCAGCTGCGTGTCAGGTACGAATGAGCTCGAACGTGCCACTCTCTGAGGGGTAAGCGTTGCGGCTGGGTAAGCTTAGCAAGATCTATATATCTTTTGCTTCTTTCTCGATCCTCTACATCTTTCTCCTGCATCCTACGAATCTTATCGAGACACACAACCTGACCCCACTATCAACAACCCAGCAACATCATCTATCACAATGTCAGGTTACGACCCCTACAACCAAGGCGGCTACGGCCAGCAGCAGGGTTATGGAGGAGCGCCGCCAGCTCCTCAATACGGTCAACAGTCTGGTTATAACGGCTATCCACAACAACAGCCGGGATATGGAGCTCCGCCTGCGCCGCAATATGGGCAGCAAGGGTACCAGCAAGAAGGCAGTTACGGAGCGCCACAACACGGCGGCTTTCAGCACAGCCAGCAGCCCTATGATCAGTATCAGCAGTATGGTCAGCCACAATACGGTCAGCAGCAGCAGTACGGGCAACAGCAGCAATATGGAGGTTACGAGCAGCAGCAACAGCATGCTGGTTCTTATGGTAAGCTAGCTCCCACCACACCACCTACCATGTAATCTTGACATCGAGACTAACATCACGTCCCCAGGCCAGGGCGCCCCCCAATCCGGCGACCCAAACAACCCCTACGGCTACGAGCGCGACCCGCAAGACCCCAACAACCCGCAAGAAGGCGAGCGAGGCTTCATGGGCGCCGTCGCAGGAGGCGTCGGCGGTGCCTTCCTAGGCAACAAGGCAGGTCATGGGATCATCGGAACACTCGCCGGTGCCTTCCTGGGCAGCAAAGCCGAGGATGCGTTCAAGGACCGCAAGCATGAGCAACAGCCGCCGCAGTACGGGAGCGGATATGGGGGGAGTCAGTATGGGGGGAGCCAGCAGCATCATGGTGGACATCATCATCACGGGAAGAGGGAGGGTGAGTGGTAGCGTCGGCGCCGGACGGTGAGGTGGGTTTGAGGACATGGGTGTACTCGTTGGAATGAACGATTTGGGCGTTATGGTAGCATAGGACGGTAGGGTAGGGTAGGGTAGGGTAGGCAGGGCAGATTATGACCTTTACGAGCTATTGATACCGAAGACATGTGTTACGTGAGACCGCAAGTTAATCATCAAAATCCATATCCCCTCGCACAAGAGCTATCGCTCAAATTACCGCAACTGGTGGCAAACCCACGTCCAAGATCTGTCGCTCTAGCATGCAACCACAATATCACGTTGAACTCAGCCTCAATCGCAAAGGCAGCTATTGGTTAACTGCAGCTTAGACGCTTAATGAAAATGTCACTGCCGGCATTATCAGCGCTGTTGTACAAATTCGTGCATTCACCGCAACTTCGGCAATGAATCTGTTCGCGCCAAACACAAGCAGAGCTCATACTCCCACAAAGCGGGTGAATATCTCAAGAAAGTGTCCGTTCAAGCGGTGGTACACCCACCTTGCACATCCGACCATAGGCAGCGTATCTCAGAACATTCCAAGACCGGTCCGTGTCTGAGACCGCTGCGTTCGCAGGAGGTGCTACCGACGACGGATTACGACCGGGTGGGAAAGGGATACTGTACGGTCGAGTCGAGTCTAGCTGCCATCGTGACAGCCTACCGTACCTATCGACCGTCTATATTCGCGGATGTTGTTAAATACCGTCACCATGTCCTCAAACTGCTGCCTCACAGTCCCACCAACATTGGAACGACAAGAGCAGGCCGTTGAAGGCCCATCAGCCCCGGCCCTCTAACAACGCTAGCTGCAAGATCACAACGCATAGCACCCTTAGCCTCTTCACTTCACTTAGACTCCAGCCCATACCCACCCTTCCCCTCATGACTCTCATAGGTCTTCCCCTCCGCCGCCTGCCCTCTACGCGGTCCCCTTTCCTTCAAATCCTCCCGCAACCACTGCAGCACCAACTGCCCTAACCTACTATTCCCCTCCACTCCCCCCTCTCTCGGATCCGGTAACTGAAAGGACTCCATAGCGCCCCACTTCTTCACCTTACCCAGCGACATGTGCACCAGATGGCTCGGCCACGCTGCCAAGTTATCCAATATGTGTGTGGCGTAGACGATCGTGCAACTCCGCGTCTCTGTCTCGCGTTTTAAGAATTGGAGAAAGTTGTGTCGGGTCAGGAGGTCGAGGTCCACGGTGATTTCGTCCAGAAGCAACACTTTCCAGGGGCGCAGGAGACCCATACACAGCTGAACTCTTCTCCTCTCCCCGTCACTTACGGCATGGAGGTGCCAGCTGAGGTCTACATCGAGGATGTGGACTAACTCGTCCCTTCTGTCGGGATAGTGGTCGCCTCCGACGGATTTCAGTAATTCCGGGACCGCGATATCGCTGCGGACGATCGGGTTGAGCACCCATTCTAGACCTAGGTAGGTTACGCCTTCGAGGCCGGTGGTAAAGGGGTCCGTATCGGCGATGCTGATAGTGCCCGAGGGAGCCATGCGTTTGCCGGAGAGGAGGCGGAGGAGGGTGGTTTTGCCCGCGCCATTTGCTCTGAGGATTTAGTCGAATTTCTTACGGGATGAAGCTTAGAGGGTTCTTACCGCCTATGAGCAAGGTGCGTGAGCCGGCGGGTAGGTCCAGGGAGATATTGGAGAGGCCTGTGGTGGTATCGGGAAAGGTGAAGGTGAGGTTGTTGATGGAGATTGTTGGGTCGGACATGGTGGGTGAAGTTGTCAGTGTAGCATATATATCTTGACTGGTGGCGAAGTGTGTTGGTGAGGTGAGGTTCACGATTACCTCCAGCAGCGAGGTAGACTCCTGGTATCTGTTCTTCGTCTACTGCTATTGTTGTCGTGCGATACGAACTTCCTCGAAGTCAAAGTTGAGTCAAGTCAACGCGGTCTCGAATCAAATCCGACGCGTTTTCGGCAGTTCGATTGCCGAGATTTAGCGCCGTCCCCTTGTATTTGACTAATCGGGTGACGCACTTTCACATGTCAAAGTGCAATTCTATTTGGCAGTTGGTCCAACATACCTTACCTTTCTGCTCGTATCAGTCCCGCGTTGATGTTGCGCTCGTTGCGCTCCGTCCGTAGCATTTCTAATATGACTCGCTCACCTCCGCAAAGTCCGCTCATAGCCATCATCGGCGCAACCGGGACGGGGAAGTCGCAAGTAAGTACACAGCTGTCGCATATTGGTACTTTGTCTGCTGACCACAACAGCCAGCTAGCAGTTTCCCTGGCCCAGCACTTCAACGGCGAGATCATCAATGGCGATGCGCTGCAGCTCTACGCCGGTCTTCCCATCATCACCAACAAAATTTCCGCTGAAGAGGCTCACGGGATACCGCACCACTTGCTAGGATGTGTTGGGCTGAAGGAGCAAACATGGGTAGTGGGTACGTTCGTCAGAAGAGCGCTGAAGGTGATTGAGGAGATTAGGAGTAGAGGGAAGCTGCCGATCTTGGTGGGTGGGACGCATTATTACACGCAGAGCTTGCTGTTTCACGACCGGCTGGCTGAGCGGGAAGATGGGCTGGAACAGCCAGATGAGGTATCAGACGATGAGGAGAGGCAGAATTTCCCACTCCTGCAGCAGCCGACGGAGGTCTTGCTGAAAGAGCTGAAGAAAGTCGACCCGGTAATGGCAGACCGATGGCATCCAAAGGATCGTAGGAAGATCCAGCGGAGTTTGGAGATATACCTCAAGACGGGTAAGAGGGCGAGTGAGGTGTATGCTGAGCAGCGGCTACGTAAGACTGGGAATGCGACAAACGGCAGGGCAGACGAAGAGGGGATGATGCTGGATGAGCCGGCTATGCGCTTCCCCACTCTGCTCTTCTGGGTACACGCCGAAGTAGACGCGTTGCGCAACAGATTGGATAAGCGTGTAGACAAGATGCTCGAAGCTGGGCTATTGCAGGAAGTTCGGACACTCAACGCACACGCTGAGGAGGAGGCTATGGCAGGCAGGCCGGTAGATGAGACCCGAGGGATATGGGTTAGTATCGGGTACAAAGAGTACAAGGACTATGTCCATGCACTCGAGGCTGGCGACACAGATGAGAAGGATCTAGAGAAGTTGAAGGCTGACGCGTTGGAGAGGACGAAGATAGCAACCCGACAGTATGCCAAGAGGCAAGTGAGGTGGATACGTATCAAGCTCGTCAATGCTCTTTCCGAGGCAAATTGTAGCAACAACTTCTACCTCCTTGACGGCTCCGACGTTTCCAAATTCGCAGCTACGGTTGAGGACCCTGCGGCGGAGCTCACGCAGACGTTCCTACATGGCTCACCCATGCCACGTCCTGAAGACACCTCGACAATGGCTGCTGAGCTCCTGAAGCCAAAGCGCGAATACGATTTTTCAGCCAAGCCCGAGGCGTGGGCGAAGCAGCATTGCGAGGTGTGCGATGTCACTTGCGTGATACAGGAACAATGGAAGCAGCATGTGGGTAGTAAGACGCATAAGAAGCTTGTTAGTAAGAGGAAGAAGCAGACAATGTTGAATGACCACGGCAGTGAGGCCGGAAACACAGGGACCGAGGCGAGCAGTGAAGCTCACCAGCAGCCGCCTTGAAGGCGTTCAAGCAGTGGGGTCATGACCCGCATCTATTCTATCATATCTCTATGGTTTACAGCAGGCCCGCCACCTCCATCGCCAACCCTTCGTTGCCTTTGCTACTGCCGCTCACTGTGGCTTTGGCATCAAGCGCTTTACACAGGTCCATCAACTCCCCGTCCTGCGGCGCGCAGTACATCAAGTATCCGAGCGCCAAAATAATAGCCTTCGCAGCCTCGACGTTTTCCTCAGAGCCAAGCGCCTCAAGCAGAGAAGCGGCCAACTCAACCTGCAGAGCTTCAGCCAGCGCCTCCCGCCCTTCCTCGCGGCGAACTCGGTAGTTGGCGACGGCGAGATTGAAAGCCAGCCAAGATGTCGCAACGCGTGTCGTGGGGTGCGAGGCATCGAGCAGTGAGGCCGTCACGAGCTGTAGAAGCAGGCTAGCGAGTGCGTTATCGGGTTGCCGGAAGAGCTCTTTAGTGTAGAGGGGTGAGGCGAAGATGTTGCACGCCAAATGTATCGTCACGAGCCGGAGGTTATGCGGGCAGTCCTCCAACTCATTGACGTGCTTGACAATGGCAGGGATAGTCGGCATGCCCTGCTCTTCAGCGAAGAAGCCACTGACTCTTGGATCAACCATGGCGCAGCGCAGGAGGTCGATGGCGGCGAAGCGGACCTCGAGTGGTAAGGTGAGGATTTTGGTTTGGAAGGTTTTGCCGACGGCTTCCAAGTTTGGCAACGCTGATTCTCTGGGGTCTTTTTCGCGCTTTTGAATGAAGGTCTTGAGCGAGACCAACGCCTCCTCCTTCCCGGCCTCTCCTAGCTTCGCCATGAGCTTCTCCAACGGCGGCACTTTAGCGTAAGTAACCGGTTTCAAACTTCCGTATTGCAGGGTTGGGACCTTGAGCAAGGTATGCGGATGTGGTGGGAATGTCTGATCGATGAGTCGCTCCACATTCGTCTTCAATAGCCTGGGATCTGCGCCGGACCACTCGTCAACCTTCGTGCCTTTGGAGAAAGTCATGAAGGTCGGTGTAGCGCGGATCTGGTAGCGTGCGGCGATGTCGCGGGTGGAGTTGATGTCGACCTTGATGAAGAGAGAGTGCGGATGTTCGGAAGCTAGGGCGTCGTATGTTGGGTATGCGAGTTTACAGGGTGCGCAGGTTGAGGAGGTGAAAAAGATTGTTGATGCTGTATCCTTGGCGCCTTGAAGGTGCTTTTCTAAGACGCTTAGACTTGTGACGTTGATCACGCCGCCGTAAGGCACCGCTGTACCAGCACCAGCAGTCAGAGCAGGTTTGCCGTTCGCTATCCCATTTGCCACAGCCTGAGAAGCTTGACCGTTAGTCTGCCTCGCCGCAGTAGGGGGCACATTCCCCGCCGGCACAGCCGCCTGCGTAACCCCCCTCATCCCCGCCTCAATCTGCGGCCTCAACATCTGTCCAAAAGGCGTCTCCAATACCCTCCTCGGTAAACTAGTGATATGATCCGGAATGCCCTTCCCCACAAGGAGCATAGCGAAATCGTTCGTGAAGTTATTGCAGTTATGCGCAAATAAGTCGTAGCTCTCCGGCGTGTAGACCTCCTTCAAGCTGTCCAGGTACTCGAGGATGGTGTCGAGAGGCAAGTGCGTCGTCCCCATGGGTATGACTTCCATTGGCCGCCCATGGTGGGTGGAGCCGGGGTAGCAGGTTTGAACCCCGGCGCCAAAGAAGTACTCGATGTTATTGAAGACTAGAGCGGTGTGGTAGACGGCGTCGATTTGGATGCCGAGAAATTGACGGGACATTTGGCGGGCCATGCCACGGGTTAAGTCGTAGACGTAGAGTTGGATGTCCATGGTGGGCGATAAGATCGTGGTCGTAGAGGATGTGGTATGATTGTTTTTTCTCCGTTATTGAGATCAAGGTGAGTAGGCGAAGTATCAGGGGATCTTCATGTTTGAAAGGTGCTTCTACCCCCATGTAACAAGAGAAGTGGTCAATATTCTGGAGGTTTCTGTCCGCAGGCAGGCGAGTGTTGACGACAAAACACCGCCACTGTGGCGTTCTAGCTCCGGGAAATAGCCGGGACCACATCGCGACTTTGCAAGCTTGCCGGTCGCTCCTGAGAATGCAACATCATACCGTTACATACCTGTGCCCGAGATTGGGAAACTCAGCGCCGAGGGGGAAGCTTGCGACACTTTTGAGATCAGGCTGGTGACAAAATCATACTGTTGTCCGCGTCAGTGGGAGGAGGTGCCTGCCGTCCGTTACTGTCGCTTCGGCCAACGCAGAGAGGTCCGAGGACCTGCGCAATGTGGGCACTATATGATTTAGCGAGACCAGGTATCAGGCGACTCGGCCTACCTCCAGTAGATTCAGTCAGCCAGCTGCGGTTGACTGGTTGGGTTTCACGGTCAGCAGTCACTCAAGCACACTTGCAGAACGCGGACAAAGAAGCCAAGGCCTTGGAAGGCAGCAGAGAGCGACTAGGGTGCAGATATACCGAAGCTGAAGCTCGACAGATACTTCATCTTCGATAGGAAGGGTATTCTTTCGGTAGCATCGCTTTGTAGGTAATGCGATTAGTGGAGGCAGTGCTGGCCTACTATTAGAGACACTTTGGGGATCTTACAGGGCTCTCGAAGGCCATTCTGGCACCTAGGCGATTTACCAAAAATGAAGACAAAACGATCGTCTCAATGAAAGAAGCTGGTGCACCAGTTGCCGAAAACGTTGCTGCTCTTCCTGGCCGTAACGGAAAGGCGGTGCAAGACCGGTGGCGTGTCCATCTAAAGCCAACTCAACAGGGTGGTCCAGGTCCGATACGCTGGTCGTCTTCGGAGCGTGTAAAGTTGCATGCGCTTCGTAAGGATCCTGCCGTTAGGATGAAGGATATCCTGAATTATTTCGCTGAACGGTCCTTCTCAAGCGTGGTATTCAAATACAAGATGCTACTTATCGCGGGTCCTTCCGAATGGCGAACGCTTGAAAGGTCCACGCCTGCAGAGGACGAGAAGTTGGTGCAACTCCGTGGACAACGCGTGAGCTGGTGTGCCCGCGCTCTCGGACCGTTACCACCGGTTCTTGAAGGGTCGTACTCAATGCTCAAGTGGCTTCAAAGGCAATCACCATGGGCAGTGACTTGGTACGTTAGATATCAGTGCGCCGCTGCGTCGACGACGAAAAAGGGTCTAGCAGGCACAATTACCCTCTCTCGGACACGACGAAAGTAATTGCACCTCGATTGTGCCTCGTGCACCTACGTAAGCATGACTGTTGTCCAATGTCTATCTACGACCTGGGCAGTAACTCTGCACGGTCGATGCCGCCGAGAATGTCCGGGACACTTCGAGCTTAGATCGACGGGTAGAAGCGACCACCGGTCTACGAGGAGGTTCCTAGAAAGTAGTCGCACACGCTGCGAAGCTCAGCTAACGTCACGCAATGCCAAAGGGGTATGGCACGAAGCAGATGGTCATGTTGATTCATGAAATATTCTAGTACGGCGAAACAGCGACCAATTGTGCAAGATTCTATCCGCCAACGCCTCGCTAAACTCAAGCCTCTTGGGCTATTCCAAACCCATCAAACGAACGCCGTGCTAATTGTAAGCCATGTGTTCAGTATGGTCCACCGCCCAGCACTCAGCCAAGTAAAGCTGAAGGGGGTAGATGTGGAGTTACTAGTTGCAATTCGAGCGACTACGCCTATTCTCTGTTCTCAAGGGACGTCAGCGCAATCGTTGTCTTTGCGTAATCAGGAGGAGCAGGTTACAAGCCGTAGCGGCGGCGCTCCTCATATTCGTTGAAGCGCGCCACACCCCACGACTCGCCGATCTGATTACGGTAGTGATCGCGACGACGACGCTCCTCCTGACCAGCCTGGTGGTCATCGCGGTAGTCGCGTGAACGACCGCTGACGACGCGGTCGTAGGGACGGCCGCCAGGGGCGAATGGATTGCGTGGCTCACCGAACCC
>Ga0058704_10000909_pt1 | contig 14397 bp, 16 predicted proteins | sample AgamicMgSfe_FD_71363 | JGI IMG/M metagenome (GOLD analysis project Ga0058704, IMG submission 71363) | Agave microbial communities from Guanajuato, Mexico - Mg.Sf.e | ecosystem: Host-associated > Plants > Phyllosphere > Phylloplane/Leaf | place: Guanajuato, Mexico | collected 2012-05-30
TGACTCTGCTGATCCGTCCACTGGTTCACGACTCTCAGCAGAAAGAAGCAGGGACGTGACAATGCCCAGGTCGTCCATGGAGAGCAGCAGGGGATTAGACAGTAGTATGCAACGTCTATCGATGGAGCCAAGCAGGGACAGCACGAAATCCAATGTACCTAGTCCGTTGGTGCAGGGAACAACACCTATCAGCACTGGGGTTATGACCCCACAGTCTGGCTCAGTGGAATCATCTGTAAAGGTCTTCCGAGTGTATGAAGTCCTAAGAGGAGGAGATCCTGCAGCTGTCCAGAAGATTGTGAGACAAGCGTCTTCAGGTCAAGATGCAGGTCTGCAGGGGACCACGATACTGCACCTTGCCATTCAATGTGCTGATCAGACAGTCATCGAGCAGATACTGTCTAGCGCACCGATGGACCTCAACACGCGAGAGTCGAAAGAGGGTAATACGCCTCTGATTATCGCAGCAGCTATGAATCGTCCTTCGGTCGTGAAGTTACTCCTACAGCAGAGCGGTGTAGACGATAGTCTTACGAACTACCAAGGAAAGTCCGCCCTGGACGTGGCCAAGGCACCGGAAGTATTTGAACAGCTTCAGATGGCTCGATCGCTCTATATCGATCAGCAAGTGAAACAATGCCATCGCCTAGTACAAAGCAAGAACTATGGGCAGCTGGAGAATCTGTGCTCGGACGATCACTTTAAGAGTGCGGTAGACATCAATAGCGGGGAGATGGCTACCGACCCAGCAATCACAGCGAACGGGGGAACGTTACTGCATCAAGCGGCAGTTTATAGAGATCACAAGCTCATCGAGCTGTTGCTGATGAACGGAGCAGATCCATTCAGAAGGGACCGCAAAGGTGAGTCCGATTCTCATGGAATCGGGCAGTCTACTGATCATGCAACAGGCAAATTACCTCAAGACATTACAGAAGACAAAGCTACAAAAGCTCTTCTGAAGAAATCACCAGCCGCCACAGCAGCGCAGCGTGGTATTCAAGAAAGGACAATCCTAGGCGCTAACGCTGGTCAGCAAGTCCGAGCTTTGACCGGTGAGAATGCACTTGGTGGAAAGGAGGGACGTGAAATGAAAGGATATCTGAAGAAATGGGTCAACTATACTACTGGATACAAGCTAAGATGGTTTGTGCTCGAGGATGGGGTCTTGAGCTATTACAAACACCAAGGTAGGTTGTGTCGAAGTCTTTTGTCACAGCATCTCCTGATTCTTGATCGCAGATGATGCTGGTTCAGCATGCCGCGGTGCCGTGAATATGAGGATTGCGGCACTCCACATGGACGGGACTGATAATGCACGCTTCGAGATTATTGGCAAGTCCTCGGTCAAGTATCATCTGAAAGCGAATCATGAAGTTGAGGCCAAGAGATGGTTCTGGGCCCTGACGAACGCAATACAGCATGCTAAAGATGACGCGAAAGCAGCCACACGAGCACAGAATCACCAAACAGATCTTCTCAGACAAGCGCAAGTCAACCAGGCAGAAAGGGGACAATCGAGGTCGCCAACCAAAGCCAATTTCGATCGATCATATACCACCAGAGCTAGCATGGATAATCCACGGGCTTCCATGGAGTCATTGGACCGCGGTGGTTACGCTGGAAATGCTTCTGGCGATGACGATGCCCACCTCTCAAGAGGCACGACCGCAATCGGAGGTGATCCTGATGAGGACGATGCATATGGCGATGATGCTAGCAGTATCGACGGCACCCCTGTGACGAAGGATGCATTCATGATTGCTGCACATTCTGCGCGACTACAATTGGATCTACTGACTCAGATGTCGTATGCGATGCAAGCAGAGAAGAGCAAGAACCCCTCAATAACTTTGTCCGATCCTACAGTCTCGCAAGCCTTATCATCGTATGAATCCTCGGTTCTCAATCTCAAAGGACTTATAAGTGATCTTGGTCGCATAGCAAGAGATCGTGAGTCGTACTGGCACTCCCGGCTCGAGCAAGAAGTCAACGTACGGAGAATATGGGAGAACAACATGCAGAAAGTGGTCCATGAGCAGGAAGAGCTCGAGTCGAGGTTTGGGGAGTCTGAAGACAAGCGACGGCGGACTAAACGGGCATTGCGCGATGCGCTGGAGAACCAGTCCAGCTCAACCCCTGACGAGAGCGTGCTATCGCCAGGTCCTGAATTACAGGCAGCTCCACGGTTCCCTACCACACAACGAGCACGGACTACGTCCATTCGACGCAAGTCCACCTTTGCAGAGATGAATGAGATCGCTGGCTCAGAGTCAGACGATGATGACGACGAGGAGTTCTTCGATGCTGTGACTGCTGGCGACGTAGAGGTATATGACGAGTTGCCCCAGCAGCAGGTAATCAGTGCTCCTGCTCCAGTTGCACAAGCTCCACCAATCGCACCGGAACAGCCCGTTCAAGCACCAGAAGGCCAAAGCAGGGCTATTAGCAGTGTGCAGAAGCCTGACGACATGTCCACATCGTTCAAGGGCTACGAAGACCCCGTCCGGACCAAGCTCAAGCTTGCTGCAGACGACAGGCCAAAGGTGTCCTTATGGGGTATCCTTAAGGGCATGATCGGCAAAGACATGAGCAAGATGACACTTCCAGTCTCCTTTAACGAACCAACTGTAAGTGCACGTGTTTATATCCATCGAACAATACTTACTCGTCCTCAATAGTCCCTTTTGCAGCGAGTCGGTGAGGATATGGAGTACGCGGAGCTGCTGGACACTGCGGCAAGTCGAGCAAACTCTGCCGAGCGAATGGTCTATGTCGCTGCTTTCGCAGCAAGCGAATATGCATCAACGATTGGACGTGTTGCGAAGCCATTCAATCCTCTGCTTGGTGAGACATATGAGTATGCAAGACCTGACAAAGGTTATCGATTCTTCATCGAGCAAGTCAGCCATCACCCGCCTATCGGCGCTGCATGGGCAAACGCAAAGTCCTGGGACTACTACGTGAGCATCCCATACGAACCCCTCCACAACGCGACTACGTGAGCAAGTACTAACAAGATGGACTATCCAGGGTGAATCAGCAGTCCGTTCCAAATTCTACGGCAAGTCCTTCGACATCAACCCCCTCGGAACCTGGTTCCTTCGTCTCCGTCCCACCAACGGCGGCCCCGAAGAACTCTACACCTGGAAGAAGATCACCTCCTCCGTCATCGGCATCATCACCGGCTCGCCCTCCGTCGACAACTACGGCCCCATGGAAATCACAAATCACACCACCAAAGACGTCTGCGTCCTCGACTTCAAGCAGCGGGGCTGGAAAGCCAGCTCCGCGTATGGCGTCTCCGGTAAAGTCGTCAGTGGGGCTGATGGCAAGACGTGCTGGTCGATTGGTGGCAAAAGTGATAGTCGACTTTATGCACGGCACACTCCAGGATATGTCGATGAGTTGGAGGCGACTGGGAAGCAGGCTAAGGACGCGAACCCGGAGAAGGCGTTCTTGGTGTGGGAAGCGCATGCGCGTCCGAGCGGCATTCCATTCAATCTGACGCCGTTTGGCGTGACGCTGAATGCTCTGCAGCCTAAATTGCAGCCGATGCTGCCACCTACCGACACGAGATTACGTCCCGACCAAAAATCGATGGAGGAGGGCCGATATGATCATGCTGCGACGGAGAAGGAAAGGCTTGAAGAGAAGCAAAGGGCGGCGAGGCGGGAGAGGGAGAGAAACGGGGAGGAGTGGAAGCCGAGGTGGTTTGAGAAGAGCACGGATGCGGTCACAGGAGAGGAGTATTGGAAGGTTAAGCGAGCTGGTGGCGCTGAGAGCGGGGAGGTCGAGTATTGGAGGAAGAGGGGAGAGGGTGATTGGAGTGGTTGTGATGATATTTTTTGAGGAGATCCGGGGAGTGTCGTTGGGATTGGATTAGAAGAGGTAGTTGCAAATAATGATATCAAGGACTGGTTTTAGTACCTGTTCACCACGCTTTTGTGATTACATTCACGTTTACCTCTCTCTGCGGCACTCTCCAGGTACTACTATAATCGCCTCCCTCATTGAAAAATCTTACGAGAAACAAAACAAAGATTCTGCAGTTCGTGATCTTAGTCGCGAACAAGAGGGGCAATTTCGACTCCACAGTCTCCACGGTTCTACTCCACCACAGAATCTGACTCATCCTTACTCACTTCACTTCATACATTCCTTACGCTCTCCAAAACAGCAAAAGAAACGGCAAAAGGTGATCAGTAGCTGTGCTTGGTTTCGATCCAAGGTCCTCCGGGTTATGAGCCCGGCTATATAATCTATTAGAGGCTTTGTTGTTGCAAGAGTGTGATATGAAACGTACCGCTGTGGTACTGTTAGATGTGTATGACATGCCGGGTTTGATGGTGCTAACCGCTTCCGCTGCGCCACACAGCTCGATTGTGTGCTTGTTGCATGAAGATTGTGCTTGCTAGTGAGTTATATATGCTCTTAGCACAAGCACACTCAACGTAATGGTCCTGTCCAGCGATCCTTACCGCTCAAGACTTACTGTCTCGGTCGTCCAGAAACATGCATCATACACGTCGGTACTCCCCACGGTCCACACTTCCCTTTCACCCTCCTCACGACATAAACACCTTAATATATCCCGGTGCCGGCGTTGTCTTCCTGCAAATCGAGCAAGTAGTCTGGCCATCCTGAACGCACTCCGCGGCACACCCTGCACAGCAGTACATGTGCAAGCATTCGAGGAAAACGCAGTCGATGTCTGCCTCGTAGCAGATGATGCAGGTCTTAGTAGCTTTCTTCTTCAGTGCTTCGAGCTCAACCTGCTGCTTGATGAAGCGCTCGCGCAGTTCTTCGAGTTCCTGGCGGATTGCTGAGGTGTACGTTGTGGTCGTCCTGGACGAGTCGCCATCACGAGGGAGAGGTGTGCTTCTGTGTGGAGAGTCTGTTCTCGGCGATGGTCCCGAGACCGCACCACGTCGACTGCTGGGGGGTACCGTAAGTGTCTCACGGGCGTCGCGAACTCTTTCTCGTCGTTCACGCCGGCGAGTATGACTTGGTCCTTCGCTCGTCCTTTCACCACGGGCTTCTTCTCGGACGTGACGCTCTGGTAGATGACCATGTGGTGTAGCTTCTGCAGACTGACTGTGTGTGGGCCACTCGAACCATTCCTGTCGATCAGTGCGTGGAAGACTGTATCCATACACGGAGGTAGGATCTGCTTGGTGCAGATTTCGCGAGAGGTGATAGATAAGCCGCAGCAGATGTCCAGGATCGGTGTTGACATCCAGCGACGAAAAGAAACATGGACTGTGTTTGTCCTCGAACAGAGCGCGAGTGCTGTTCATGTTTACAGTCTTCTCGAACCTGTGGTGGTCAAGAAGTTCTGGCTCCTGCGCCCAACGCTTTAACGCGTCCAGCTGTTTTCGTTGCTCAGCGGCAACGCCAGCGGACGCGCTGATTGCCGGTATTGGAGTGGGATTTGCTTGCTCAGCTGTTGGGTATGTGTTGTTTATTACCATCTGACAATCAACCAGTCGATCAAGGTCTCCTTCACGATCCGAGCTAGCTCCTATAGCACGATCAAACCCTGCTGGTGCACGGCCAGGGTACGGAAAAGTGTAGAACATCCCATGTTGGGTATATCCAGTGGCCTGATGCATCAGACGGTACCCTCCAGGAGCATGGTAGGGTCGTGAAGGATCATAATGATACCTGAGCGCCTGGCCTTGTGCTTGAGAGAACATGCTTGATGATGGTGTGCAATGGCAAAGATAATGCGAGAACAGCGGTTTTATGCATCTATGGTGTCGCACGAATTAAGAACGAATAAACGGTCACAAGTCGATAGAGTACAGAGTCGTGCAAAGAGCCAGCGCGTACTGGAGTATCACAAATGGCCGAGGAGTACTCGCTGTAACGGCATCTTTCGGATTGCACCATTTGAAAAGGTATAGACTAGGGCATGCCCTGAAGATCAGACCGTGCTGCGCTGAAGTACTATAGAGGATTGTGGAAACGACTTCAGCGCATAAGTCTGGTTGAGGAGGACGAGGCGGGAGAAATTGGTTTCGTGCAACTCTAGCGTGTCACAGAAATCAGCGGGGACGAAACGTCAGCAGGATGTCATCACACGGTGAAGCGTACCTTGGGCACGAAGGCTGCCACAGAGGATCCGTCGATTCCTCGGGGTATTTCGCATACAGATACATAGGTAGGACAGCCGCACTCGTCCACTCTCAGTCAGAGTCGATTACAAGGAGAACCCTATGCGTTAGCTTCATAATTCATACACAGGCGGCCAGGTCAAGAGAAGCGCAGAACATCGGGTCAGGAAACATTTCGAGTACGGTGATTCTATATGCGAGAGGTACTTAAGCATGACCAATCGCGAGATTTCGGCGAGTGAACAACTTTCATGAGGATAGAATAGCTTTGAGGTTGTGTAAGGCTCGAGTCACGTGCGTAAACTTACCTGGTAGATGGAAGTCATCACATTGGAGGGGGTAACGAGACGGGAAAGCTTGGAATTGAATCGTTCACTCCTACATACTGCACAAGTAGCTCGCTCGCTCCATGATTGAGATGATCTAGTAGCTGGTTACACAAGAGGATTGGTACCTATGTAAAGGTGAGTCATCTGTGTAGGTACTGCTGAAGACTGATGACCCAAAAGGGAAGGATGTGACAAAGCTGGTTCGGACGACATTCCTTCAGAGTGCTTCACTCAAGAGATTCAGGTACAAGTCCGCGCTAAAAGTTGCTCGTAGGCTGCCATGGCTGCACCGACACCGAGCAATGTGAGTCTCCAGTACTTGAACGTGTCTGCCGCAAGTCTAATAGTATCGTGCACAGGTCTTTGCTCAGCCGCCCGCGCAGACTGAGGAACAATGGCAGTTTAGACATCAACAAGTTATGCGGGAACAGCACGAACGCTCCCAGCGGAGGCTCGCAGAACTCGTTGAAAACAACTCGACCCTTCCCATCACAATCTCCGCAGTACAAGTCCTGGGTGCGACAAACACACGCCGTAGCTTCCTCCAACGACTCTTCGATCCTATCGTCAGCAAGACGGACAACCAATTCTACACTCTCCGAGAAGCGATAGCCGCCATATCGCACAGGGTAGATAAGCTCAGCAGATTCGACATCTATCATCAACCCATCTCCACCTACATCGATCGTCCGGATCCTGCAAACCCATCAAGCACACCTACAGATCTCGATGTCTTCCTGTCAGTCCGAGAAAAGTCAAGAGTTGTCGCGTCAAGTGGTACATGGGCTGGCAGCAATGATGGCTCCGTTTACTTCAACGTCCTCCTCCGAAACCTATTCGGCGGTGCAGAATCACTGAACGCCAACGCCTCCTTCGGCACACGAACACGATCAGCATATTCTGCGAACTTCGACACACCTGTTCTGAGTGACCCGGATCTGCGGTGGGAGATAGGTGGACTACAGAGCTCAACGAACAAAAGCTGGGCAAGTCATGAAGAGCTTCTGAGAGGTGGATTCACAAAGTTCAAGTACATGAGTCCTGTATCTGGACACAGGCATGAGCTATGCTACAATGGAGTATGGCGCCAAATCACTGCTCTGGCCGAGAAAGCGTCACCTGCCGTTCGTGCCGATGCTGGCGATAGCTTCAAGTCGAGCATGTCGTATACATGGATCAACGACCAAAGGAACAACCCACTTCTTCCAACATCTGGTTACCTTATCAAGACTGCAGCTGAAGTCGCAGGCGCGCATCTCGGAAGCGATGTGGCTTTTGCCAAGGTCGAAGCTGAGACACAGCAAAGCATGCCCGTTCCTATACCATTCGTCAAGCAAGACCTTGGCATTTCTCTGACCACGTCGTTGCGAGGAGGTGTTCTGTGCCCACTAACGCTAGGCGGTAGACCTTATGCTGACCACTCTCGCATCAACGATCGTTTCTTCATTGGTGGTCCTACAGATGTTCGAGGGTTCAGGCATTGCGGTCTTGGACCACACGACGGCAAGGACGCCATCGGTGGAGACGTGTATGCTGCTGGTGGTGCCAGTCTGCTCATCCCCTTCCCACGCGTCGGCAAGGAGTCGCCATTGAGGTTGCAAGCTTTTGTCAACGGCGGGCGACTACTCGCGCTCAAGAATACCAAGGAGTACATGAAAAACGACGAAGTCTTCCGGAGCGTACAAAGCACCATTGCAGAACTGGGGAACCAGCTGCCGAGTATGGCGGTCGGACTCGGTGTGATATATGCCTTGCCAGTAGCACGTTTCGAGCTGAACTTCTCGCTGCCATTGGTCATCAGGCAATCTGAGGATGCGAGGAAAGGGCTGAGCCTGGGAGTTGGCATCAGCTTTCTCTGATCGGCTGACGTCAAGAGGCGGAATCGGAAAATCTCTTACAAAACAGAATATGCTTCAAGGCAATATCTGATCCACCTCAACTGGCAAGATCTCGGTCTTCAACTCTCTGGTTCCTTTGCTGTGTGGTTCGGGGGCTTCCATGACTGTCAGCACCAGAGCTTATTTGTCGAGCTTGGACTCCTACCTTTCGTGTTCTCCTGTACGTAGAAGCGTCTAAGCAGCATTATAGCCTCTTCCCTGTATATCCCACCGTAGACCGGGTATGGAGGATCAAGAGCAGGACTTCCTTATCAGCACGATCCGTCCATCACAACCTCCTCATTTACTCACTCTGAGTGAATATTCATTACTCCTCCCGTTCCTCCAAACTTGTCATTCGCACATCCATAGTACACTGCCATGATGCCATACTGCCTCAAAGCTGAAGCACACATCACACATGGCTCGACCGTAACATATAGCACAGTCTCATGCAATATGCTCATTGGGTGGGCAGCGAGGATTTGCTCAATCGCAACAAACTCGGCATGTCTTGTGCCATTGAGCGAGCGATTCGTGTCATTCATCCCGCGGGCTATGATGCTGTTATTGTGGACAAAGACGCATCCGACTGGTGTTTCATCGCTGCGAATCGCTAGCTCACCCTGGTAGTGTTAGTTGAGGGGGCTTGTGGTTGAAGAAAGTGACGGTAAAAAGTGCACCATCGCAATTGCTTCACGCATGAAAGCTTCGTGCTGTGCACGATCTCCTGGTATCTGTGCCATGCTCGACATAGAGGGTACGGATATGGCACACGCAAAATGGACAAGGATCTTCTCAAGCACCAAACAAGCAGATGTTTTCAGGTTAAATATGTCTGGAGGCGATGTCGGGTGACGTTGCTGTCATGAAGCACAAACAACTTGAACTTTGCTCGCCACCGAAGCTTCCACTTCCTGACCAGCTACAAAGTCCGGTATCTGCAATTCTATATAGTATCGTCTGATGATCATGAAAACAATATACAGAACAGTTAAGTCATCGGTTTCACATGTTGCCCCGGGTTTCATCAGGTTGAGCTCTCTTCCTAAACAGTCCAAGGTGAGCATTATCACCGAAACCTCACATCCGCACGATGGCACTGAATTGTCCAATATGTGCCTTCACGAACGATGTGGAGTCTGTACTAACACGCCACATTGAGGACACCCACTTCGCACCCGACACTGCACGCTCCACCTCAGCAGCCATATCTCGTCCTAAAGATTTCTCACATCCCGCTCCTACCGCGCGAACCACGAGCGACAAGCCTCAGCAATCCCGCCGCCAGAAGCAACAGAAACAGCACATCCTCCTAGATCACGATATATACAGTAAGCCCGACGAGCACCAGCGAATCGATCCCTACGATTTCGGCCGACAGCCGCCAGCGCAGACACAACATCGGCCACCTCGAGCGGCACCCAATGCGCCGAGTCACAGCCGACAGCAGAATCGAGCACAGTCGAACACACCCGGGGAGAGTAGACTTCGGGGCAACATAATACCTGGTTCTAAAGTGCAGATTGTGCTCAAGGAAGATCAGCCTACAGGAAAGCTTACGGAGGGTGTCGTTGCGCAGTTGCTCACGAACTCAGCGAATCATCCTAGGGGGATCAAAGTACGGCTGGAAGATGGAAAGGTGGGCAGAGTGCAGCATATCATGGGAAGTGGATAGAGAGCTGGGGTCAAAGATTTTGAAGCTGAAGCCTCAGATCACGCCAAGCGAAAAGTCTTGTGCCTGATACCCGCTGTGAGACCATTGCAAGGAACCACTCTATACTGGCCATGAATGCGATCTGAAAGCTCAGGTCGCTTTGCTGGTGCCGTTACATTCAGCTCGACGCTACGTCCTGGTAGCATGAAGAGTGCCGGGGCCAATTAGGAAGGTACATGTACCTGGGTAACGGCTTACAATACTGACTTGGGGGCCGACTTGGCATCCAAGTGCACAATATAAGATGAACGCGACACTCCTCTACGATGAAATGCGAATCGTCCATGCATCACGGTAGCCACCAGCGCACTCAACTACGATCGAGCTCAATCACTAGCGAACTCAATTACCATGACCGCAGCACTACAGCCCAAACGGGTACCAATGCAAGTACTCGTCCTCAGCATGTCTCGGACTGGCACAGTATCACTCTTCACTGCTCTGAATATGCTTGGCTACAAAACACTGCATGGTACTGTGTACAACGAAGCAGACGAGAAACATGCTCGATGGGAACGTGCTATTGATGCCAAATTTTATGGTATCGGAAAGACATTCACTCTTGCTCAATGGGATGATCTTCTATCAGAGTATTCTGCAGTTACAGTGAGTGCTCTCAAAGCATATGAAGGAACGCACAATGCTGATGCTGGAATCAGGACGTTCCATGCAACATGTTTGCCGAAGAACTTATCACAATGTATCCTGACGCCAAAGTTATCCTCACCGAACGGGACGAAAAGAAGTGGGAGGCGTCCGCGAAGGAGCTGATAGTGGCGATGTACATGTGGCCAGCTCAAATCCTTCGCTTCATCGTTGAGCCACTGAAGGGTGATCCCTCAAAAGGATCTGAGGTCAGTCGTCCTGCTATGACGATGACGAAGCTTTTCTTCGCGTATTTTCACGCCACGAATCGTGCCGAGTTCGAAGCGAACCTGTTGACCACATACCGTGCGCATAACGCACATATCAGGGAGTTGATGGCAGGTCAGCCTCATCGTTTTCTTGAGTATAAGCTAGGGAGTGGCTGGGGTCCTCTGTGCGACTTTCTGGAAGTCAAGAGTCCTGAAGACAAACCTTTTCCGCATCTTAACGAGCAGGCGGAGTTTCAGAAGTGGATGTTGGCGCAGCAGATGAAGCACATGAACAAAGTGCTCATACCTCTTAAAGCTAGTCTGATGCCATTCTTGGCGTTGACAGTTGCTGCTTGCTCATGGTATCTCATGAGACTTCCGTAGTATCATGACTAGATTACTCAACGGTCGCGCCTTCTTCCAGTTTCTCCGTGTTTGATTGACGTTTCGCACAAGCTTGTGACCTCGAGTCAGCTGGCCATGAAACTTCAACATCCTTCTTCTCCATCTCACCATCTTTCAGCTCACAATGATTGCTCCGAAAGACATCTACCATAACGGCAACACCAATATGACGACAGCAATTACGTCGAATCCACAAGCTGGACAGTCAGCTCTCGACCAAGAGGAGACAGTTGCCAGCCTTGATAGCCAAGGACAAAGATTGTGAGCCTTCACAGGGTTCGACATCCGCAGTGATACGATTCTCACAGTACTACGCAGCCTTCTCCTCGATCTCCCAGTGGAGATTCAGTGCATGATCCTGCGAAATTTGAGTGATGTACATCATCTCACCCTCACCCTCATCTGCAAAGATATGGCACCGATTGTCGACTTTGCGATTGAGAAGCCACGAACGAAGAAAGACTGCTCTCTCGGCCACTGGATGGTCGAGCGTGGTCGTCGCGACATCCTGGGGTCATTCATCTGCTCGAAGTGTGGCAAGCTCAAAATGAAGGGAAGCTTCAGCGACAATATCACGGTACCTCTGGCAGTAGACCCACAAATGCGCTGGTGTATCAGATGCAACTTCGACCACATGGGCGGGAGGATATATGTCTTCCCGCGAGACGGAGGTCTGAAAGTATTATGCTTTGAATGCAAGACTATCATGCCACTTTCACGGCACATAGATCCTGCCATCAGAAGCAGCCCTAGCATGCTATGCGAACGGTGTCTCATAAGCATTCGGCGTCGTTATGGAGAGAATCGATACTCGGTCTTCTATGCTACAAGCAATGATGGCCGGATCCCGATCATTCGTAGACGCATGAAGGATCTGGGTTTATCATAGACTTGCCTGAGAAGCTCACTTCTTCACACTGCAAGGACTTCAGGAGAGCAGATCATATTATACAATACAGCGCCTCTTCCAGGACGACCTGGAAAGCATGAGCTGGATAAGATGGACAATTGCACATTGCTAGTATGCTCAGCTGCATCTGAAGGCTATGTGTAACGACATAATCGACAAAGATCAAGCATAGACTATACTGTAACATATCACAACTCTTGGCAGGATTCCTGCCCAGTCTTCTTCAGTTCCATCACACTGAGGAGCTTTTCTTTGAACAGCGCGATTCACGTGATGTCTGCGTGACGTAATATTTAGCCAAGTTTCGATACACGCGACTCCACAAACACTCCGCAATTGCTGTAGCGTAAGCTCTCTATTCACCATCTCGTCTCATCTCACGAGCATAGCAGTAACATACTACTGATCTTAGAGTTCTCGTCGCATCAGGCGATGGACCATCCCATTCTCGCAAAGATCAAAACCACAACATCGCGAATCAGCATGGCACCAATCGAGCACGGTTACGAGAGCAACGTCTTCTCCATCAGCATCCTCTCAACCTACGCGATCTCTGTCGCAACACTGCTCGGACTTGTCACTTACTCGCTTTACAACGCGTATCAGGATCTCCCGATTGCACTTCGCACGCGTCATTTGTCCTTTGAGCGCAGAAATGACCTACTCATCATGAGCGCATTGGCTGTGATCTCTGCTGCAACAAACGCGTACGGTATTGTTGATGCGCTCGTTGAATCCTACAATGCTTGGACACTCGCGGCTGGAGGCGCTATGCCGGAGAATGTGTGGCTTAGCAGCACTTGGTAGGCATCTCGAATTGCCTTTGCGTTCGACAGTGCTGACCAGAGGTCGAAGGTTTCCTGACACCAAAGATGTTGGCGCACTGAAGCTTGATTCGTGGATTCGTGAAATTGACTGGGTGTCGGAGCTCTCATTTGCCTTGGCTGGTCGTTCGCGCGACTACTGGTATGCTCAACAGCTCTCGATCGCGACTATGGTGTTCTCTGTGTTTGTAAGCGTCGAAGGTGAGTCGGCACTTGCTGCATTGCGCGAACGCAGCTATTGACACCCTTCAGGGCATCGACGGAACGTCCAGTTCTCTTGGGCTTACTTGCTGATTGCTCACCTTCTCGGTCTAAGCACTGCTCAAGCACTCTTCACTATTGCGCTTCTCTTCACCCCAATCACGAAGAGCACTTCAAAGACTTCTAGGCGCCAGCTATGGACACCCCATTGGTCTCTGCTTGTCGCTCCCGTCGCTCTTGCCGTCGCATGCACAGCGGCGTTTCCATATTTCGGCGAGCGGTCAACCCTCGCTTGGCTAGGCGCAATCCCTCCAGTCTTGACGTTCGTTCCTTGGTTCATCATGAATACAGAGGTAATTTAAGTGGCGACTACCGATAATTCTCATTCACTGACTTCCTATAGCTCATCCCCACCTCCTTCGGCACGACTCACACCTCCCTCTCGGCCTCCCACGCTTCCTTCGCCCCCATCTTCTGCACTTCCGCAGCCCTCTCCCTCCTCTACCATCTCGCCACCACCACAACGACCCTCTTCCTCAACACCCCCTCCCGCTCCTCCGCCACAACCACCTCCCACAACCTCGTCTGGAACACCCACGACCGAACCACTTTACCCCTCACCGCCCGCCTCTCCATCTCCATCTCCCGCATCCTCGGCGCCCTCTCCGACAACCCCGTCGTCCGCAAAGTAGCATGGGACGTCCTCCTCTCCGCAGTCGTCCTATGCACCTGGTCCTCCCTCCGCAGCCTCGATGTCCACGACATGCTCGCTTGCGTCGGCGTCCCAGGCTACAAGGTTCGCGAACCGCATCAAAGCCACCCCTTGACGGCGGCCGCTGTGAGGGGTATTGAAGAGGCAAAGGAAAGCCTGAAACACGTTTCTTTCCTCGACAATGCCGACGACGATGCTGATGCTATTGCGGATATTGAATCTGTATCTCCATCCAAACGCAGCACCAGCCGCCCCGCCGCTACCAGTCCCACCACAACCTCACCCAGTAAACGCACCCGCTCCGCCTCACCCGCCAAACGCGGCCGCGGACGTCCACGCAAGAGCGAAGCTGCTACATTAGCGCAGGCTGAGCTGCCAGAAGACGATGAGGCTGCTGATGCTGATTACATCCCGCCTCCTAGCGTGCGCAAGAATGTGGGAGAACATGA
>Ga0058704_10000910_pt1 | contig 14394 bp, 18 predicted proteins | sample AgamicMgSfe_FD_71363 | JGI IMG/M metagenome (GOLD analysis project Ga0058704, IMG submission 71363) | Agave microbial communities from Guanajuato, Mexico - Mg.Sf.e | ecosystem: Host-associated > Plants > Phyllosphere > Phylloplane/Leaf | place: Guanajuato, Mexico | collected 2012-05-30
ACGCTTGTTTCGGAAGGTGCGGAGCGCGGCAAGATGCAGCGGCCCAGTGGGCCTCAGAACAGGATATGTCAAAGGAGGTTGATGTCTGTGATACTGCAGGCTGCCTTGCGAGGCCGCGGATGTGTGCCCGCGAGATGGAACTCTATGCGGGATCGAAGAACTTGGCCACCGCCCGCGGCTTCTCGCTGGCCCCCAGCGTGTTGCGGATACGCCACCCAAGTGTATCAGGGACTACAAACGACATCTGGGCCCGCCTGTCTCTGCTCGGGGCCACCTGACCTAGAATGCCCTTGCATCCCCGCTTGCCCATCATGTTGTTGTTATGGCGGAGAACGAATATGACCACTCTCCGTAGACACTCGCTGCCCTCCGGCGCGCCGCGTATACGCCACCCAGGTGGTCCAGCAACGACGGGCAACATCTGGACCCACCGCTCTTCGTTTGGAGCCACGTTCTAATCGATCTAGGGAGGGAATTCACCTGCTCAATCCTGTTCTTGGTGGCGAAGGTGAAACTTGGCCACTGTACATATGATTTTCAGCTGTCTGCCAGCTTGATACGTGTGCGCCACCCAGCCACTTGGTAAATGAATGCATCGTCTGTCGCTACGGTTTGATCGATCGGCGTGGTAATCTGATCATCCTCTCCGCCGGATTTGGAATACTGTGAGGTTGGTGCGGATCTCTGCTGGCGTGCTCCCTTCATGCTTATCAAGGACAACTTTCCCCTCTCTTCCTCAAGTCTCCGCCTACCATCCATCCCTCTTCCTTCGCCAGAGTGCTGCTCCTGAATGCTGCCTCTATCTTCTCGCCGTGCTATCCATCCTTGCTCTGTACAACGAGCATCTTCCGTCGTTACCACAGGCAGTACCTGCAGCAACATGGATCCGGCATGGACACTTCCGGCCCCGTACATCCTGCTAAGACGCAGTCCTTTGGAGGGACAGACGCACGCCACTCACTACGAACAGCCTCCGCAGTACCACTACGCTCCTGCGATGCCTGACTTCGCAGCCGCAATGCCCGGTAGTCGTGAGCACTATGCTCCTGTCACGGGTACCGCTGCTGCAGCACAACAGTTCGTACTGAGTTGGTCCGGTGTAATTGACGCCCATGCTAACACTCACACACAAGCTATGACATTCAACCGGCATGCGCTTGCAACTGCCACACCCATGGGCACACCGCAGACGGCCAGGCCGGTCCTGCTCCACCACCACCAACGCGTCCCGTCACCCCGCAAGACCTTGAGCAACGCTTGTTCGAAGCTGGCCTTGATCTGTACGACGATGCTCGCTCTCTTGCTGGAATTTCCGACGTCACTGGAGATAGATTTACGCCTACAGCAGGCGAGGCTTACGATGGGGCGTTCTTTGGTCCTCCACCCGTTGCGCAGCAGCAGTCGAACAACATCGCAAACATCTCTGACGCCATCCAAGCAATTTACGCTCGTCTAGACAAGATCGAAGAGGACAACGCAATCACGAAGAACCGTCTCTTGCTGCGCCTAGACGCTGGCGTCCGCGTCGTAGCGAGAAGCCTGATCGAGTACGAGCAAGGACAAGAGCCACTCTGGAGTGTTCGCGCTCTCATTGCGAGTACACTGTACAGATGCCAGCAGGTCGCCAGTCTCCCGAATCTCTGGAACGAGGTGCTGACGCTGCAGGATGCTTTGATTCATTGCCAGGGATGTTACGACCACTTGCCAGCCTCCGGGGCTGATGAGGCGGCTGCTGCTGCATCTGACCGCCTGATCGACGCAGTGAGAGTGTGCCTCTTGCGCTTCGATGACCGGGATGTGTCTCAGCGTGTTGAGGCTGTAGGGTATGAGGCTTGAGCGGAAGAGTGAGGATGATGTCGAGGAGAGGACAGGGTGCCGTTCGTGGGGTTAACTTGTGAGGGTGGGGATGTTGCGACCGGGTGTTCGTGTGAAGTGCGTTATAAACGGAGAATAGACAGGGTCTGGCCGTGAATGTATACTCCTGTGGCTGGCGTTTCTTTCAGCATGGTATGGAGTCTACCGTTATGGTTCGACATCTGAGATTGATGCTATCACTTCACTACTATCAGGGGAGTATGGCGGCGTACACTATCACCTCTACCCTTCTGTATGTCAACAACTGTCTTTCGCCGCCCAAGACGAAACGCTTGACATCGTCATCACCGGATGCAATTGCTGGTATGGAACGTTGCATTATGCAGTCCAACCAGCTCGAGCCTTAACATCTGTTGCCATTGCTTGGCTGCGTGAGATCTACGGACAACCAATTGAACCCTGATGAGCTCGTTCCGACAACTGTGCTTCCTCGTGCTCCATGTGATACATTTCATGCGATTCATTCCATGCAAGTGAAGCGGATGATAGCGATAGCATGTGATGTTGATGCTAGTTTACACTACAGGCGTGTCTCCTGAGACTTCTATACGAAGGAGTCCTTCTTCTCTGATTCAAATTATCCCTGAGTGCGTGTGCAATGTTCAAAGCATCGCGGTCAGCCTTCATCTCTCGCACTCTGCCTTTGCCGCCTCGCGTTCACAGCGGCTAGCGCACGGTCTCCCGTCGAGGGTGCGGAAGCTTCCGCTGGTAAACAAACTGAACCTCGTTCATCTTGCTCGCACGTACCACCGCACCAGCATCACTACTACCCATCGGACCCCATTGCGACGCGATTCTGCACTCACTGGAAAGCAATAGTGTCCGTAATGGTGTTGCGGTACTTGCGCGCATACAACTAAACCTTACCGGCACGCGACACCGACGCGCTTTCCGAGTCCAGCAGCTTCCACCACCCGGTTGAGCGATGTCCATGGTACTCACGCGCTCTCCTTTAGAACCGATCGGTATGAACGGAGCTGGGACGCAAAAGCGAAGGAGTGCGCGACTATCGCATGAAGGAGTGGAGGAGAATGAGCCTCCAGCGAAGAAGAGCAGGGTCAATGGGGCGCAGACAACGACTGTGAGCACCAAGGAGCGGGACGGAGACTCGAATGCGGTTGCGAAGAGGAGGCCACGCAAAGTGTACGAGCAGGAGGTGGAGGGTTTCGCGTTCAGTAAAGGTGGCAAGAAGTCGAAGGCACAGAAGCAGCCAGCTGTACGCGACTCTACAGCGGAACGGACTGCGACACCGCCTCCTGCGCCAGCTGCTGCGCAGACTCCTGCACCGTCGACAGAACCAGAACCAGCACCCGAGGTGGAAGACGATGCTCCGCCCAAGACAGCGCAAAAGAAGGCGAGGCGACGATTTCCGACGACCCCCGAACGCGAAGCAGCGGAGAAGACAGTCCGGAGAAGCAAGCGTCTGTCGAACGAGAATGTCTCTTCAGACCCTGCGCCTTCACCGCTCAAACCGGCGCATGCGAAGTCCCACGCGAACCAAGAGCGGTCACCGAGTCCAGACAAGGCGCGACCTGTCACGGTTGAGAAGAAGCGGAAGCGAGGCGCAAATGGCGGGGAGGAAGAAGAGAAGGTCATGCGCATTGCGCTGCCGTTCCAGGACACACCCGTCATACGGCGAAACAAGGAGTTCCGGAAAGGAAGTGCAGAGGGACACAGGCGAAGCAGTTCTGGGATGAGAGGGAGACGAGCGAGCAGTCTCATTGACGAAGGGCGCGGTAATGGTACGTATGACACGCCTCTCCCGGCGAGCGCCGTGGCTCCTGATCTGGCGCTTTTGCAAGCAGAGGCGTCAAATTGGTCACCAACAGCGCTCGTGCGATCACTGTCTTTCACAAAACTCGGTATACCGACCTTCGGGTCGCCTATGCCCCCGCCGAGCGATTCAACATCGCCGGTCACGCTCCTAGACATACAATCCTACAAGTTCGCACAAGACGCATTCGCTGACGAGACATTTCTTGGCATAGCCATGCCACATGCAGAAGTAAACACCGAGGAGTTCTTCAAACACATCTCAGCCGATCTCACAGAGCCACGGCGAATGCGGTGTCTGCTGGGCTGGTGTGGAACTCGAGCTTTGCCGCCAAAGCCAGAAGCGCCTAAGCAGAGTACGCCGGCTTCGAGTCTGGAATTCCAGGCGTTGCAAGCAGGTATGTCTCTTCCACACATGGCATTCCTTTCTTGACGGTCTTTGCTAATACGATACAGCTCGTGTCATCCAGGAAGAGCTTTCGCAAGACCTGATAACGAAAGGCACACTCAGCGACTGGTTCTCGCGAGATGAGGCAGCGCCACCGCCTATACCGCTTAAGAAGAAGCCTAATCCACGAAACATCACCAATGCTGGAAAAGCCGAGGAGCTGGAGCGAGAGCTTGAACGGTAGGTTTGAGCCATATTACGTATCGTGAGCACGTTGCTGACGGACCTGTGCAGATTGAAGAAGGAACGAGGAGAGTGGGACGAGCTTATGAGATCAGCTCTGCCACCCAGCTCACCCGCAAAAGCTGGAGGGGAAGATGAAGGTCAGCTCTCGCCATTGCATCCTGAGCTTCTCGACAGTCCACAGCGGCAGATTCTCGATCAACTGCAAGCGCCCACAACCGACTCCTCAACCGACCCCGGCGCTATTCAACACCGACTTCGCAACATTTCACGGAACCTCGAGTTCTCCGTCGATCATTTCGCTCACGGCATGCACGCACTCAGCACTACCCGGGATACGGCAGAGCGGCTTGCGGACCGCACGATGGCTGAGGCCGCCGAGTTGCTTGATGAACGTGAGAAGGAACGTCGTGCCGCGGGCAAGTCTGTGGATGCTCTAGATGCGCTGAAGACTCTTGGTAGAGTTATGAATCGTCAGCGCAGATGACACGAGGTGGTTTTTAACGAAGGATGTACGTATGAGGATGACACGCTGGTTACTGAGAGTGCGAATGATACCTTTGATGCTCTGTATACGGTACTGAATATTTTCCTACCTTGCGCTGAGGTAGTTTCTGAGTGGACGTTTACGGGCCGTAGTACACGGTATTCCGGATCGTATAGTCTCCTACGCCCTATGCTCACCAAAGCCGGCCCTACGAAAACCCGGCAGAGTTATTACAGCTCTGATCAAGAGGGAATTCTGCCCTGCGGTCCGATACACCACTCTCGAACCCTTGATACGACTTCCAACATGATACGATTCCAGCACAGGCCACAAGCACACTCCGGCGGAAACACCTTCTCAATCCTTTGCGTCACTGCGCTTCAGTACTGATATAGGCATGCGTAACGGTGATCACGGGTATGGTCGTACCATGCTGCGGCTGTCTGCGACGCTTGAATTGGTAGATATAGCCTGGCGCCCTTGTCTTCGTCTCCGAAACGTAGCCATCAGTGTGCGCACACGAGGCATGCGTACCAAGCGCCCTCCAGCCAGATATCACTTTCTTCACATACGTCTCTTCAAGCAGACACGAGACGGTAGCTATCCGCCTCTGCATGATCAAAGAAAGCACCGTACACATAATGAACTTCGCCATCGAACTTCTTGCAACGCTATCGGAACCCACCAGGTACGCCGGCTGTATGACATCCACGACATGAACGCCATGCCTTCGAACAACATGACGATGAACCCATCAATGGCGCTGGCCAGTGATGGCTTCCACTATGCACACGCCCATGCTAGACATTCGGACCTACCGATCTGGCAGACGTGGCTCACGGCTCTCATCATCTTGATAATGTCCACTCTTACTTTGTGTGTGCTCTTCCTCGCGGCCAAGTGGCTACTTGTTCACAGATGCAACGTCATCACCATGGTCTTCTCGTGGCTCAATGGTCGTTTCGCAGCCATTGTCCGGCGAGCGCTCGCAACCGACCTGGCCCAGTTCAACAACGACCGAGCCTTCTGGAACGAGGAGCGAGACGGCATCAACGCTGAGTTCAACAAGCTAAGGCAGAGCCAAAAAACTCTCCAGGTCAAGCTCAACAGCGTCTGTAGTGACCTGACGCAGCCGGATTACACATCGGAGTCGCTACACCGCAGTCTCGGATTGATCAGGCGGGACTTTCTCGAGAGCTCCAACAAGATCTTCACTCGAATCACGGAGGTTACGCAACAGGCCGATGCAGAGCACTTGAGGCTTGACTAAGCAAGGCAAGACCATCTCAGACCTCTTGACACGCATCAGGTTGATTGAGGCGCAAGTCAGAACCTGCAAGAACTATGATCAGATGATGGACAACCTCTGGAAGCAGTACGGTAGCTTTCAGGACCAAGTCATCAAAGCTAATGCCGGCATTGACACGCTGCAGACTCGGGTCACGGAAAGCGCTCGGGTCACGGAGAGGACTTCATTTGCCCTGACCGAACTCCAAGGCGACACAAGCGAGCTCACGACAGCCGTGCATGACACTCAAGCAAAGCATCGGGCGTCAAAAAAGGCGCTCGAGCAGGCCACGAGCATTATCCAAAGCCAGGCCAACAAAATCGGCACGCTCAAAGACCGCATGGAGATCACAGAGCATAACGCAGTAATGCTGGCGGAAGATGTGATTCGCAACAGGGATAGTATCAGCCGAATGACCAACACTATCTCCGGCTCGGGTCCTGAGAATGTGTCACTCACCCATAAGATGTGCATCGTGTTGGCTCGAACGCAAGTCGCTCAGCATGCTTACATACTTAGTACACACTTCGATCTATCTACTGGTCTCAGGATCCCAGAGCAGCAAGTGGGGGTAGATCGTGGACTATTGCGGGAGATGGAGGCGGAGGTCGAGCGGTTGGAAGCAGAGTTGGAACAGTGGATAGACAGGGTGGCCGCTGCACAAGACGCAAGGACGTCTAGGAGTTCGTGATTGGCGATGGCTGTTTTCGTGATTGGCGATGGCTGTTTTCGTGAGTGACGATGGCTTTTTTCGTGAGTGGCGACGGCTGTTCTGTTCGCGAATGACGATTGGCCGTGGAGCTTGGTTGATGCCAACAGACCTTATTCTACGGGCATGGCTCCGGAAGGGTGGTTTACGATGAAGACATGTGAGCTAGAGTATATCCCATTTGTACATCTTGCTCGGGTTATGAGTCTGCGGCAAAGGGTTGTCGGAAAGACATGGACATGGGAACGACTGGAAAGATTATAAGGCGTTGCTTCGCACCATCAGGGGCTTGACTTTATCGAAGCTATACGTCGCTGTAGCATGTATGCGCATGAATGGTCCAATGGATGGTTGAGTAAGTATACACGAGGTCCCATAAAACCGTAGGAAGCCGTTCGGGAGAGAATGGCTTACGCTACGCTTCCTCTGTGAGTCCATTGCAGTACCACGAATTACCCGGATCATGGCCCTCCGCAAACCAGAGGCTGTCTCGACCCATGGCGAAGCGTGATTCGCTAATCAACGGTGAGACAGTCTCATGGTCGCATACTGTCGGATGTCTCCGTCTCCAGGCTCAGTTTCTTGGGATACAGAAAGTGATGTCTCGCTACTGTTCCGTGAGACATATTGCACTGTTCCACTCATGTCCATATTGCTCTCTTTTGCGCTCTTCAAATACCGATGGGGCTTATCATTCCCCTCAACCAGCAGATACCAACTTCACAACATCTATTCTAGTATACCGACCCAGCCAAAAGAGTATTACTATTCTCCTCAACAAAATCGCGACCAATAGCTCACGATACCATGCTCCGGACCCAAACAAGCACAAGTCCTGAACTTAGCTTGTCCAACCTCGTTCACGACACTGCATTCTGCAGCTTCATGACTTCTACTTTGGTCGTTGTTTCCATCATCATGCTCACTGCGGCGTCCTCAGCCGTGCTCTACTACCACCACGTCGTCGGTCAAGTTCTATTCGGATACCTGCTTGATCCACTCATCGAGCATACGACGACGGTACAACCTCCTCAGGCCGACAACGAACCACTCAACCCTCCTCTTCACGGTGATGGCCAAGGCTTGGCCGGGATCTCTACTCGTCCACACCAATTGACCGACGATGTCAAAGCACTCTCGGACCGCCTAGACTCTATCCAGCGCAGCCTTCTCAAGGAAATCAGTGTACTCTCCAGTCAATTCATCAACGCCACCGATGGCGCCGAGCTCGTACACTCAGAACTTGCCGCGCTCACCAAACGGGTGCAGGATCAGCAGCCCAGCGACAATACCGCGCTCCTGAAGCGGGTTGAGCAGCTCGAAAAGTTGCCTCGTCTGCGACCACAGCTAGAAGCTGAACTTGAGAACATCAAACAGCAGCAAAAGACTCTCAACACCAGTCTGGCAAGCGTAAAGGCCGACCTCGGCAAACTCCAGAAACACTCGTGCAAGACCAGCGAGCGTACAAAAGAGGCCGCAGTCGCGTTCTCCGGTCTCAAAGACTCGATCGGAATGGTATCTGCGACTCATGGCAAGTCAGTATCTGGAGAAAGGGATGCGGTAACCGCAATCGAGAAGGCAACCTCCGCAGCTGTCGTTAGGCTTGAGGGCAAGTACCAGCAGGTCGAGATCAAGTTGACGGCGAAGTTCGAGAAGGTCATGACTGGGTTCGCCACTCGCCAGACGCCGTGCTCGAAGGACGCACTGCTGACGGCGCTCAAGATGCTGCCGAAGCGTCAGTAGTTGCTGTGGTCAGCAGGATCGACAGGAGTACTCATGAAACTTCGAGAAGAAATGACATACAGATATCGAGGTGGAGTGAGGGAAGAATTGTAAGTCTTGGCATCGTAGAACGGCAGACGGTTGGGAGGTAGAATGGTGTACATTAAATGAGGTGAAAGAGGCATAGTATCAATCGTGTGGCAAGCCTGCGCTGTTGACCGTGATATCTCATATAGCTGAGCACAATGCCAAACCACGTCCTCACGCCAGAAGAGAAGAAGACGCTTATGCCTCGCCAGCCAGCGCCTTGATCTTCTCTTGCACGCGCTTCTCCTTCTCCTCCTTGGTCATCTTGCTCATGCGGTGCTTCTTGCTCTCCGCCTTCCACTCATCCTTGCTCTTCTTCTCGCCCTCATCCTCGTCCTTCTTATTCGGGTCCTCGCGGATCTGGCTGTGCGCCTCCGCGTACAACTCCTCCAACCCATCCGCCTCGATCTCGTCATCGATGTAGCCCGAGAACTGGCCCTTGTACCTCTCCTCATCATCGTCGGCGAGCGTCTCCATGTACTCAGCGATGTGGCCGCCGAAGATGTACTTGCGCAGGGTCTCGGCCTCCAGCTCTTTGGTCTCAATGTCGTAGCCCGGGAAGCGCTTCTCGGAGTGCGGGATGTAGAGGCCGCCGTCGGAAGCACCCTTCATGGCGCCGAAGACGCGGGCGCCTGTGCTGGTGCGGACAAGACCGACATCGAGGAAACACTTGAACGGACGACGCTCCTCACCATCCACCTCAGCGGCCTCGGTGAGCTGGTACTCGCCGCTCGGCTCCTCCTCGCCCTTGAAGGCATCGGCGATCTCGAGCTTGGTGACGGCGCGGCGGGCGATGAGCAGACCGACGCAGTAGGCGGCGGCCCAGTTGGTCAGGCCGTGGTTGATGCCGTAGCGCTTGAGCTCGTGGGCGTAGGCGGCGACGAAGACCTTGTCGCCGGTGATCTCGGAACTGATGATCTGGGCGATGATGTCCTTGTTGGTGAAGCGGATGACCAGGCGGTACTTGGGCGCGTTGTATTTGTTCTTGGCTTGCGTGACGAGGCGCTTGCGAGCGTAGTAGTCGGTCTTACCCGCCCGGCGGCGCTTGTACTTCACTTGGTAGCGGCTGTGACAGTTATCAGTATGACCGCGGCGGGTGAAGGCAGTAAGTGAATGTATGTTGTTGCTCACCTGAAGTAGGCCGAGTTCTTGACCTGCTTGGTCTGCAGTCACATCCTCGAGTCAGCAATTGGCGCTTCAGTCTCCCATCACCGAAGCATCTTGCAGCGACTCCCTCAAGCCATTGTAGGCTACAGTGGGACTTACGAAAGGCATTTTGGCGGTTGTCGACGGGCCTTCAAGTTTGTCGGTGGGTGCAGAGAGAAAGAAAGCTCGTCCGCCCTCCGCTTCGTCAAATCGAAAGTGTGCCCGCCATAAGCCGCCGCCAAGATTTTGCACGATGGTGGTGGTCAAATTTTTGCAGCCTTAGGCATTATTTCCCGCAAACCTGGCTTCTCGCAAATCCAATCTTACGGCTCGCGACATCTCGCATGCGCACCCACACGTGCAGCACTTCCGTCTTTGCAGTGCTCTCAATCATCCTGTCGGTCTGCTCTACTAGAGTCATTGGGTCACAGAGTACGACAGGATCGTGATGCCTTCGTCGCAGCGGCATGCATGTGCTTCCAGGCCATGCACACTACCTCTTCCACTCGCCTCACTCCCAGACTCGAGGCAAACGCCCAGCCGGAAGTTTATTCTGGCCTCACCATGTGAAATGATGGCTCGATTTGAATCACTTCAGCTGGTTTAGTCGCCGATGACCTCCATACTCCACCACAATTGGCGCGGTTCCAAGCCGCTGACTCCAAACAGTGAAAAAGGGAGCCATTCGGAAAGTACGAGACCTGGCTGCGCTGCTCCACTTGGCCCTTGTATCATATTCGGTCTTGGTGACCGGTGTTCGTCACCCTGCCGCTCATAGGCGTGGTACACATTGTAACTATCAACGCCAGGCGCGGGTACATGGCTGACCTCGCAGATCAGAAGGCGTACGTTCGGAGTCTTGCCATTAACTGGGACAGACGATAGAGCGAGAACGACGAGGTTAACAACTCTTCAGCGGATGAGGAGACGTCAGCGCCTGATCTGTTCCAAAGCTGCGTGATACAGCAAAGTCAATCCGAAGACGGTACGCTGGTGTATGAAGGAAACCGTCGGAGGCCCATCCTCGCGCTCTACATGTATACCGCTGCTACGCCGACGGATGTCCCGGTGCGCAATCTGTAGGCTTGAAGCATTCCGATCGGACTTCACCAACCGTCCTGGCACGCTGCTTAGTATGCTGGCCGCTGCTTCGTACGCCTCACTTTGCGCTCCAAGTCGATCGAACAGACGGCCCTATCAGTCTGAGCGACCCTTGGGGAGTGTGCTCCGTAGGAGCGGAAGTGGCTGCCTAGCAGCTCTCATCCACACCGAACAGAGCAGCCATCACTGCGCAAGGCCTTGCGGCCTGGTGTTTTGGCCTAGCTACCTTCCCGTTTTGGCTTAAAAATTGAAGTCTGCAGAGAAGTCTACAAAAGGCAGTCCGAATAGTACGACTGATAACGTCTACTAGCGTACAGCAGCCTCAGTAGCGAATCCGATCCGCTCTGCGAGACAGCGTAGACAGGACGCAACCGTTCCTTTTTGCTACACTAGACGTACCCGACCGCTATCCCGAAAGTCAGTGGAGGCAGCATCTCTGATCGAATGAACATTTGCAGCTTCCCGTTCGGCGTTAGCGTCGCCACTGTTTCACGCTGTTGAGGTATTGGTTCCGGTCCACGAAGACCTTCACTACATACGGGATCTCAAATTCAAAGCTCAAAGGTTGTCGGTCCGGAGTCCTCGGCTCCATGATGCGAATTTGGGTTCCAATTCCTCTACCTCCGGCGGAGTCCCGGCGTTTCCCCCGAAGGCTCCGTGCGAAGCTTATAGTGACAGTCTATACGATCACGGATTTGCCTACCTATATACCTTACTTTTGCCCTTGTGAGGTCACCAAACGTGGTATACGTCACTGCTCTATATATACTGATCGCAAACTCCAACTTCAAGGCTGGCGCACCGCTAACGGAGGCTGACTCCTCTCAATACGGAAAATGTGTGGAGCTGTGCCAGTACACACTGTTAAGTCAAACAGCTGGTTAGAAAGAGCAACTTTTGCCCAAGGAAACCCACACCCTTCGACAATCGACAACTCGTTCCATTGTGGACCATTGCGAATGTCGCCTCTTGACTTCGACCGTTCAAGTCTAATCTCCATCGCGGGCCCAGGAAGAAGGTAGGTTCAGCACCCCACAATACCCTGTTTCCTCACCTTAACCAGCTGGTGGCTTTTACCTACGAATCATTTGGTTGGCCGCTGGCGTGCGCCTATATTTCCATGGCGCAAACTGCTACTAAGCAAGACAACAACGGCGGTTTCGGGAGCTTTGGCATCAACGAGCAATTGGTGAGTCTTCCCACTCGTGAGCAGCCGAGATGTCAGCCCGCCAAGAGTATATGGTTTTATGCTTTTACCCAAGGTTCCGAAGATCATAGCATACGACGAAACCTTACACCCGCCGACTGCATGACCTGCGAATACCCTGCGGTTTGTAGGCCCCCTTTGCCCAGAAGTGCTGTATGTGTGGCGTATCGTGCGACTATACGCGCGATCTACCAGCGATCTGGACCGACCGCGGTGTTCGCCGCGCGCCTCCATCCGCGAATGCTCAGTAGCGTCCGGACGTACCAAACACTGTCTGTGGGGTTGCTGGGGAGGACATCAGACTAATATGGACACCTCGCAATGGCTGCATTTGCTTCCAGGTGTTCGGAACAGGGGTAGGCTCAAAAGTCTGCATAGCGGGATCTACCTGCTCCGGCTAGGTGCAAACTCTCAGGTCCGTCTGGCTTTCCCACCCAGTGCGATGTTCCTGACATCCTTCTTTCTACACCACCTCGCTATAGCCAATGTTCAGCGCTACTGCCGTCGGGATGCGCCTCGGTGTTGGGAGCCAATCACAAGTTACAATGAATACCAGGAGGCTTTCCGTGGACACCGAAATAACCATTGGAGATGGTAAGCTGGTGCTTTTGCTAGCTTCGATATGTTGCATATCCAATACTCAACAATATTGCAGAGCGATCTGGACGCGGAGTGCTCACGATCTTGCTCATCCTATACCAGGCGGCTTGGCAGTGTGTTCTGCACGACGCTCGTATATCATACAACGCTCACCTCTTACCCTCCAAAGGTTTCCCAGACATATCAATCAATACTGGCTGCAAGTGAACTTGGACTGGAGAATAACAGCAAAGGCACCTGTCACAATCGGAGCTGGATCATCCTACTGCGCATACTTCGGCGGTAATTGCATCGGTCGACTCCAACGAAATCGGCTTCCAAGTCCTCCAAGACACAGATATAGGGGTTCACATCTACCGGAGCTTTACACTCCCCATAGTACTTCTCAGCGCACCGTCATAGATATGGTAGGATACATGCAAACCGCTAAAGGCGGCGCGCTGTCGTCCTCCGACCCCGACTCCGAGTCCTCCTTCAGTTGGAGGCAGCTATTCCAACCCAAGCGCCAAGAAACGAAGACAAGTGTGGAGAAGCGACGTCGAAGCTATACACCGAGGTACGCCGAGCGCGATGGCTTGATGTCCATGCCGCTCGAGCTTAATGATCGCAAGAACCACTGCACTGCCAAGGACTCTACGGCTTCAGACGCAGCTACTCGAACACGACACATGAGCATCGGCGTTGTGTCACATGCAGAACTGCATAGACGGCATCGGCTCCGTGCCCTCACTGGGTAGATACATAACCAAGCAGGAGCTTGTCGCTGCCATCAACCTGAACGATTCGGCTCCCACGGACCGGCGAGGGGCTCCGGCGGTACTGCCGCCCTCATCATCATCTGACTGGTCTGATGAACAAGGCGTCGAGGCGGGATATGTGGGTAGGAAGACCACTGCGCACGACAGTTTGCTTGTGTCCTTGACGGAAGCTCTGCAGAGGTTGAAGGATAATTTGGACCGGGACGAGGCCGAAGACGAAGATGAAGACGAAGACGAAGACGGCATATCTCCTCTCCAAGGCAAGCGTTTGAGCTCCTCAACTCAATCTTCTACCCGAGCCTCTAGTGTCTCCAGCGCCGTATGGTCCACCGGAGTGGGGTCAAGGCATGGTTCCATAGCTACTACTGCGACGTCGGGAACACCGTTGACACCAGTGAAGTCGGACTGTGCTATAGATTGGGTCTCGTGGTAATGGATGGGAAGAGTGAGAGGTGCGTTGATAATGAATGGACATGACGGATCCGCTAAGGGCCGAAGGCAAGGAAATCGACGAACGAAAGAGACAAAAGACGCAGCAACGTTAATGCCCTGGTTTCACCATGAGTTTGTGAAGTAGAGATTTTAGCTAGCGAACCGGATGTTCTACTTTTAGACATGGTCAATTAGTACCTACCTTATTTACCACATTATCCTATCAAAGTGTTCGGTACATCATGGCCAAACCTATGGGGTATTCCGCCGCTTGTGAGTTCCCGCACACAGATACTCAGATCATTCATGGATATACACAAGGCGGGCGGATCACGCATTGATGTATACGCGTTACATTGAAATCTCATCGTTTGATCCGCTCTCGCTTCCAACCCGACGTTTCCCTTACCTTCATCCCAAAACACTTGTAGCAGAAGGCATCTTCATGCAGACCGTGCTTCGCCTCACCCGCCAATGGCTCAGAACCCATCTATGTCAGGATCCTACGGGCGGTACCTCGAGATCCAGTGGCCCACGATGCTACGTACTGGCGATGGCGGCTCAGCTGTCTCAGCGAA
>Ga0058704_10000911_pt1 | contig 14387 bp, 21 predicted proteins | sample AgamicMgSfe_FD_71363 | JGI IMG/M metagenome (GOLD analysis project Ga0058704, IMG submission 71363) | Agave microbial communities from Guanajuato, Mexico - Mg.Sf.e | ecosystem: Host-associated > Plants > Phyllosphere > Phylloplane/Leaf | place: Guanajuato, Mexico | collected 2012-05-30
GCATGCCATCATAGTGCGGCGCCATACTGCTCAGCGGCAGCAACCCAGGCGCATCGCCTATAGATACGTTCCCAATGAAGTTGAAGTTCGGCCATTTCGCCACGTCGTCGAGAGTTTCTGAGCTTTTCTAGACCGGCTATTCATGAGCTATCAGTCCTACTCGGGCCTGGCAATGTTGTATTCGTTGGACTGGAAAGCTTACCTTGACTTCTGGATGATCTGGCGCCACGCCGAAGCGGACGAGACCGTAGGGTACCGGTAGAGACTCGTACATATCGACGTGAGCTTCGGGCATCTTCTTCATGATGCGGTAGGCCGAGTAGTATCCTGCCGGTCCGGATCCAATGATCGCCATTCGCAAAGGTCGTGAGCGCGGGTTTGCGGTGCTGTAACCATGACTGCGACTTGATCGCGTCGCCGTTGAGAGACCATGGCGGCAGGATGCGCACACGTATGGCGCTCGTCGAAAGCCTTGCATCCCAATATGCTCTCAAGATGTAGATGTGTGGTGAGGATGCGCCGTTAGTATGATCAAGATACTAATGTCTGCGGAATCCTGGCCGCCACCGAAGCCGGCTCCGTCATCGTTGGGTTTATATGCGGTGGGACGATGCCTTGTGCGGCTCTACCGATTGACTTATGTCTTCTTTCACATGTTGAATCGATCCCTAACTCCGTACCATGGCATGTCATCGAAGATCGGTCTCTGCCAGATATAGGCCTGGATGAAATGATTGTGGTGGTATCTATTTCAAAATGTGGAGCTGAGTCAGCAATTGGATGCCCGTTTGGCTGTAAGTTTGAGAACGCACGTAAGACAGTCTCGAGCAACTTCTAATTCCTCTTTAGTAGTGGTACAGCGTGTCACTCGTACAGGAAATCGACACGTTCTTCGTGTAACAGAGTATCACTTACGATTATGACAAGATCATCGGTTCGATTCCGATAATGTGAGTCTTCTATAATGATTGCAATGTATGACCATGTCCTAATAAATGTTCAGGGGCAAATACAATGTCAACAAATTGATCTTTTGCTTTTTGAACAATGTTGGAGAAGTGTGCCATCACACTTACTTTTGCTAATTTCATGACCGATATAGCGTTGATACTATCCTACTGAAGCGACGGCGATACATATGGCTCCAAAGTGCATTCATTTCGAATTGGAAAATTTGAAGTGAATACGCTTTTGCGTCTGTGAGGCAAAGGTACCGAGTATCTACATATTGCTGCACGTGGAACAAGGACTCTGCACTCGTAACTTGCTCGCATTCCTAGTAACACACTCGCCGTAGCACGCTTTGCACTTGTGGGTGGCGTTGGTGTCTAGGGAGACTTCCACGTCCCTGGCAGCGGAAACTGGGTCGTGATTGACGGAGTCAAAGCTCTTGTCCGCGTGCAGCTGGATGTAGTTGTCCCCGATCAAGGTCTCGAATGCTGCGGAGTCAAGGCGATGGTGCCGCTGATGCCTGCGTAGGAGGGTTCCGCGGGCAGCTCGTAGGTGTATTTGCCGACAGCGCCGTTAATGCTGGCCATGGCAGCGGCGGTAAAAGCGCGTGAGGTGGTGATAGAGGTCTTCATTAGGGTGGGGTCGGTTTGGTGGGATTAGCAAAGATGGGGAAGATGCAAGTGTAAGTGTGTAGAGCTGGTTGTATGGAGTTGTATTTTGTTGCGGGAGAAGCTAAGGAGAGACTAGAGGGATGGAGCTCATCGCCGCCATACTGATACTTTCGCGCTGCTCGGCCACTATATCGTTGTAGGCTTGACGTGACCTTCACTTGGGTAAAGCAATGTGCTGCAACCTCCTACTTGGACTATAGATCGACTGGGTGCCAATGCTCTAGTCGCACCTAATTGTGCACTCGTCCATTGATCCGGATCGTTCATACGAGTGCGGCCTTGCCGATTTGGGGCGAATGTTGAATCAATGAATGCCTTGGAGAGGTTGAAGATGCGTTTGCACAATGAAAAGAAGTCCGGGTAGAGGATCGCCTTACCACTGTCAGCTGCGGTTAGTCAAGGCCGTTGAGTATGCCCGAGATTCTTCTGGCTTTAGCAACCCTGAAAGTACTCTCAGTGCTCGAGGCACAGTCTGGAAGTACACAAGAAGCCGGTGGTCGCAACGATCCTACGTTACGTGTGGCCAGACCACCTGATGGTGCTGATGAGCGCATAGATCGGTGTCGTGCGACCAAGGTTCGTTTGGGCCTAGAATATGTCGTCCCGTGAGGTCCTGGTGGGCGTGACAGTGCCTCTCCTCAATACTGGCGGGGCGGTCTGAGGGGGTTCAAATCCATAGATACTGGTTCCAGGCGTTCAGAGTCCATCGAGACTCTAGCAGGGCGTGAAGAGTCAAGGACAAGCACGGTAACTCCTGGAGGGACCGGATGGCATAGGACTCGATGTTGTGCAGCCAAAGCTTTGAGGCTTCAAGCTTTGCGCGCACAAAAGCTTGGCGGTAATGTCGTGCCAACCGGTGCCGACCTTCGGTGACCTGCTTCCCGCGCGGTTGATGCGCGGCTCTGTTCGACCAAACCCTGGTCTAGGAACGTGGAGCCGAGTGTTGACGTTGGACAGGTCTGCCATATGCTTGGCCGACGCCGGATCAGCAGCAGCGGCGTCACTCGACTGGCCATCATTATTGGAGGTACGGAGGTGTGAGAACTTGGTTCCCTACTGTGCCTGATGCCGAACAACGGTCTACCTGCGGTAGTCACGTTTGCTCGCGTGGCCATCTCAACGGCTACCTGGTATGACGTGTGATCTTCACTCACGAGCCGCCAAGGTTCATGTTGGCGCACTGACGAGTGACGACCCGGTCTGTGGGGCGCCATGGAGATTCCTGATCAAACCAACCAGAAGCAAGCAACGGCTGGAGAATGCCGCTCCAGATGATGCGTGAAACGATGTCGGATGCTGCGGCGATAGGAGATAGAGATTGGGCATGGTTTCGTTGATGTGGTTTCTCATGTCTAGTCGCTTCCTTCTGCTCTGTCCTCCACCATCGCTCACGTGCGCTATACCCGCAGGATGTCTGAAGTCGAACCCGCGTCAAGATGGAGCGGCTCGATGGACGAGAAGAAGGTCGAGTCTGGAGCTGGGTCATTCAAGAACAGCAGTGGCGATCAAAGCCCGGTGCGGCTAGAGGAGGGCAAGAAGGAAGCACTCTGGCTGGACGAAGACGAGACCATTGCTCGAGTCAAAGCATACCCAAATGAGACCACGCCAATTTACATCACCTGGAAGCGCGATGATCCTACCTACCCAAGGAGATGGCCGAAGTGGAAGAGATGGTAGGCCACCGGAACAGTCACGACGACGATTGACAGCGGCTGATATCCTTCGCTCTTTAGGTATATCACTTGCTTCACCAGCTTCCTCAACGTGATCACGTAGGTCCTCAGTGCGTCGAAACGCCTGTCAAATCGCTGACCTCGTCACCAGCTGTCTCTGTGCTGGCGGATACTCCTCTGGCGAAGAACAACTCGTGGAGACCTTCGGCGTGTCAGCTGAGGTCGGCACACTCTGCCTGTCTCTCTACATCCTGGGCTTTGCCATCGGTCCAATGCTTCTCGCGCCTCTGTCGGAATACTACGGACGGAATGCGGTCTACTTTGGCTCCTGGTTCATCCTGGTGATATTCCAGATTCCAGTGGCTTTGGCGCCAAATATCGGAACCGTCCTTGTCTGCCGTCTCATACAAGGCTTCGGAGGCTCAGCGCCGCTCACGAACACGGGTGGAAGCGTCAGTGACGTCTGGGAAAGGAATGCCTCAGGCAATGCCATGATGATATACGGCTTGTCATCGACTTTTGGGCCGCCTTTCGCATTGGTAGTCAGTGGCTACATCGCGCTTGAGAAGGGTTGGAGGTGGCTATTTTGGGTCTATCTCATTGTCACTGGCACCTTGTGGCTGATCATGATCCTCACTCTGCCCGAGACCAGACATAGCACGCTCCTGGAGAGGAAGGCCAATCGCGTACGAAAGCTGCTGGCCAAAGAAGGATTCGCTGAAGCTGCCGAACGTGTTTCGGACATGCACAGCAAAGGCGAGAAGCGCACGCTGTATAGCCTGTTCGCTACGAACCTGACGCGCCCGTTCCGCTTCCTCTTTACTGAACCGATCACCATGGCAGCAGCGGCATACAACGGTTTCATCTACGGTGTTGTATACCTGTTCAACGAAGCTTTCCCGCTTGTGTTTGGCCCTACCGGACACGGCTTCAACACTGGCGAATGGGGTCTCTCCTTCCTTGGTCTGGCACTCGGAGCCGTGATCGCAGCGGCATTTCACCCACTTCAAGAGCGGTATTACTTGCGCCGCGTTGCTCAGAACGGCGGCAAAGGCGTCCCAGAAGCAAGGATGGGTCAAGCTCGCTTCGGCGCGTTCTTCCTGCCCATCTCCCTCTTCTGGTTTGCGTGGACATCGTATAGCTCGATTCATTGGATCGTGCCGATCATTGCCTCTGCATTCTTTGGTGCAGGCATATACATTGTCATCTTGTCCGTGCTGAACTACGTCGTCGACGGTTACCAGACATACTCTGCATCCGCTCTGGCGGGCGTTATCTTGGTGCGCAACCTCGTGGGCGCTGGCTTCCCGCTGTTCGCCAGCCAGATGTATCACAGACTTGGACTGGAGTGGGCTAGTACACTGCTGGCTTTCTTGAGCTTGCTGTTTGTGCCAATTCCCATTTGGTGGTTCTACAAGGGAGAATCTCTGCGGCTGAAGAGTCCGTGGGCGAGGTATGTTGAGCTGTGCTATACTTTTCCGCGAGAACATACTGACATAAGCATTAGGGAGCATTTTTCACAGGACGAAGATGCGCCGCACTAGACGTCCAGAGCTCATAGTCACACAATGGAAATTGTTCGTTTGCTGGTGTTCAGTCGTTAGAATCTCGTTACATGAAGCTCCGCCACACTAATGATCCAGCGCCATATATACGCTGAGGTGTTTAACATGAGCTGCCTGCAAGCCAGTAGCAACGCTATACTCCGTAAGCGCTAGCGTTGCCTTGAAAACTCTGCTTCAGCAGGTAAGGCTTGCGGTCGTCGAGGTCAAGAATCATCTGGCCAAACAGACCATTGGCCCACGAGAACCTGCGGTCATGTCAGCATGCTATGGAACAATGCGTGCGACGATACGAGCTGATGCGCACCATTGCCTTGTCCAATCTGAAACATTGAATGTGTTGATACTCTCATGGATCAACCCAAGGCCATCAGTCGAGCTCACGATCTGCTGCAGCTGGTCCGTGATCTCCTGATCGTCGTCGCTGGTGAAGATGCGTACAATGGCTGCCATTGGCCATGCGTAGCCTGGCCCGTCATGCGGACCACCTATCGCGTTTATGACGGGACCGCGCATGAAGTACGGGTTGCCGGAGCTCAGGATCAAGTCGCGGGTGTTCTGGTAGACGGAGTCGTTTGCATCTAGGTAGCCGATGAACGGCGCTGACAGCAGAGATGGGATATTGGCATCGTCCATGATGTTCTGGGAGAAGTATCCATCGACTTCGTATGCGTAGACCTCGCCATGAGTCGGTGTGTTGACAATTCCGTGGGCGCTAATGGCTTCGCGTAGGCTGCTCGACAGGCTGCGCATGCGGCCGCAGAGGTCAGTGGTATTGCCGCCAAGAGCGGACACGATATCTGCAGTCGAGCCGAGGAAGCGGGAGAACATCATGTTGGCCGGGATGAACAGCTGGAAGATGGTCGCATCATCTGAAGGGCGGAATGCAGAGCGAATCAGTCCTGTGCCGTTCTGGACTGGGTTTCCAAGACCGTCGTTCTCGAGGGTTTCGGAGGCACGCGTGGTCTCGCGGGTGAAGGTGTAAGGAGAGTCCAGAACACTGCCGTTCGCCGCGTATGTGGGAGTCATCATGGCCTCTGCAACCCCGACGACGGCCTCAACGGCGGAGAGCCAGCTGTACTTGCCAAAGAATGCGGTGTCATTAGTGACAGTCCAGTAGTTCGTGGACACTTCCAGAAACGCCGCGAGGGAGTCGAGCTCGTACTTGCACTCGAAGACAGACTGGTTGTTGTAGGGTGGCTTGACCGTGTCGTCGCTAGCAGAAGGATTTGGCGCCGGCTGAATGCCAGACTCCACTGGCGGCTGGAAAGAGTTGCAGTATGGCGAGGTGAGGAGGTAGCGAGCCTGTAGATTGATCACTCCGCGGTATAGGGACGCAATCGAATTGGCATCTGTCGAAGGCACAAGTACTGGCAGATACGACTGCATTTGGTTCGCGGAATCTCGGAGCCACATTGCGTTGATGTCACCAGTAATCACAAAGGTCAGCTCTTCGTCTGAGCCATTGGCGGTACCCTTCCATCTGATGGCTGTGTCGAGCGTGTTCGGGTAGGTATTCTCCCAGAGTCTCCTCAGATCCGGGTCTGAGATGTCGCCTTTGACGCGGTCGACGGTGGAGTCGACGATGGATGAATTAAATGTGCGACATGCAGGCTCCGGACGCTGGTATGAAAGGTTGTAGCGGCCGCCTGAGAACGGTCCGTGAGGCTGCTCAGCGTAGTCGAGATAGTCGGGGCACTGCGCACCGGCGAGCACCAAGCCCGTGGCAAGCGAGGCGACGCTAGCTAAGTTGACCATTATGTATATGCTTGTATAATATGAGGATGATCCTCGCTACAGTGCAAGGGAGGTTAAGACTCAGAGAAGGCACTTGGCAGGCACTTATGTAGTACCTATTTACACCTCGGGCAGGCATTCCTGTTTGTTCGCCCGACTGGGCGTACTTGCACCTGTGGACACGAGACACCCTAGCTCGTGCGGCCAGCTGCTTCCACGCGCAGAGGCAAAGCTGCCGTCGATCTCCTCCACTACCTGGTGGCTTCCACCGGCAGGTGCATGCATCTCGGGACGTTGGTTCTTTGGCGGCTTTTGGCTGGATGGTCGCAGCGGTTCAGGTTTTGGAGTTTGGTGGCCTGCTCGAGCGGTCCTCGATACCAGCATCTCTTCCGATCTCAGAACGCCTTACAAGAACACGATACGGCGTCAACAACGCATCCTAGACGTGACCTCTGACGTACTTTGCTGCGGGTGTTCCTGAACTCTACATGCAGTTGTGACTTGTGAGTGCGGGGAAAGCACTTCGATGTCGCACTGGAAGGTTGCGTGCGCATGTCCACCTCCACCTCCACTCCACCTGCGCACCACATGGCTTCCGCTTGCTCTAGTAGATACTCGCCGAAGGCTTGGGCATGCGCTTGATCTCAAGGCGAGTGTCTTCTTGATCCGGGGCTCGAAGGAAGACCGCCACCAACACCAACAACATCTGAGTGTGATTATGCATCGTCTCCTCCTCGCATGGGAAAGACCAGTATCGAGAGCCTGTTGACCGTACAGAGGTATGTGATGGAGCCTAGGACATGTGGTGCAGCTTTTGCTCAGCTCTGGATACGCATGCTCTGGCGTCGTATCAAACATCGATCGTACAATTCGTCAATCGCCATAGCCTGGATGCTGGCCGCGGATGTCATCCGGAGCCCAGATGTTCATGAGGTGGTCATCTGAAGGTGGCGGGCTGTCCGGCATTGTATACTCTGCGGCCCATTGTAGCAACTCGCGTCCTATCCTTGGAATCCCAAGGGCTTCTGAGCCGCCGCGCATTTCGATCATCTTCTGCAAAGCTTTGCCGTGGATATCAACTGCAACAGTCATATCCCCATATAATCTCTCGTGCAGGGCAATGCTGCCCACGGTGAGGATGGTAGCAGTGCTCAATGCTCGGGTGCTGTCCGCGATGGCTTCATTCAGTGTCTGGATGAGCATGCACCGGATCCAGACGACTGTTTGCTGCGATATGCGGCCTTCGACGACTAATGGCGTGCATGCATTGAGGAGTTGCATGTAGAACAGTGATGGCTCGGTGATGGACTCGCGGAGATGCCAGTCGATGTATTGAAGGCCTTCGTATTCTGATTGCTGCACGACTGCAATGCCTGGAGGCAGTTGGATGTTACGGTAATAATTGAGGACCCACGCGAACCATGGCTGCTCTGGGACTGGATATGCACCAAATGGCCCATAAGTGGCTCCGCTCATGGGAGCTCTTGGGAGCATCATCGTAGCCTTGTCTTCCGCAAGAGTCCACATGACAGACTGCAACATACTTCCACTGGTGGAAGTGCGTCTGGCGAGGGCGACGCCGTCAGGAGTCGCGGTGGCTTCACCACCGAGGCCATTGTTGCGATTGGATGATGATGTCTGGACGTGATGCCGCTGAGCAGACGCCCGTGTAGCGTTCCTGTTTTTTGGCTTGCGTGTCGGATCTCGATGGCTATGAGCAGTCGCGTATGATCGCACCAGACGCCGGTTGCTGTATTCTGCGCCCGGATCTGACAGATTGACAAAGACCAGATCATCACCGCTCCCATGCCGTATGTCTCCAGCAATACCAGGCTTCGCTTGCTGCATTGATCATGTAGCTATGTCTCAGAGACCTGCCACAGACATATGTGCAGGCTTTGCGCGCTCGTGAAAGGGTACTGCTACCAAAATGTGAAGGCAATGTTGGGGGATCCTGCGTTTGGGCCTCGTATGTCGGGCATGCCAAATCAAAAGGTCGGTTTAGCAGAAAGGCAAGCGTTGTTGGCCCCGACCCGTCTAGACTCTGCATCTTAGGGCGCCACCTGCATGCCCAGTTAGTCAAAAACATGAGTAGCACCGATTGTGTGACCAGCAAGGGCGCCCATGTCTTGGTGAGCGATGAACATGGCAGCGTTGATCGTGAGGCTGACTATTGCACCCAGATATACTGCTCACGCCATGGCAAAGACCGGTCTACGGATCGCTGAGAGCTGTCTGGCTGGAAGGGTTCTCGGCGGGGTCCGAGGAGCTGCACATCTTGTGCTAGCCATGCATGGGATTTCGCATCGCCGCATGATGGAGGGAGTGCCCGCCTGACGGGCCTCGTCGCCGTTTGTTATTCGATACCGGGAGCCCGGACGCGTCTACTGAATCTGTGACTGTGCGGTATCTTCACGCAGCTTGCTTCTGCGTCTGCATGCATCTCACCTTCACCGCAAGAAATGCATTGTCCTAAAACAGCAAAGATCTTTGAAATTCATACGTCGCCGAGGAGCGAACTTGCGTTTGCTGAAGAAGTTGTCGAACGCTGGACTTTGGCGCGCGGGTTCCCAAATCCCTGACGCCGAGATTGACTTTCTGCGGCTGCATCAAGCCGTACCAAAGCAGTCTATTGTACGCGTGCCAAGAGCGTGGCATAGCGAGTCAGCGACATAATGTAGAGTAGCTACTGTACGGCATCGAACAGAAGGTCTAGATGCCGGGGTTACGGCCGAGGACACTACCAGCAATGACGAATATTGTTTCTGCTCATACGCAGGGTTGGCGCCATACCGCACCGGTATTTCGGATGCATTGGGTCGCGCTAATGTATGAGGTATTGGCTGGAGTAATGTACGTTAGCCTGATGTCGGCTCACTACCGCAAGACTTTATCGCATGCTCTGCAGTGATATAGGAAGGTACCGTGGAAGGACACGACCAAAGCCTCACATGCTTTCTACGGCGATGAGTCGCCTATAACAATTCGTCCTCTCAGCACATCCGTGGAGACTGCCAGCGTAATCCACTAGCCATATAGCAGCCTGTGCACCTCCTCGCCGATAGCAAGTGAAGAAGTAAGTCCAGGACTCTCGATGCCCAACAGATTGACGAATCCCTCGTAGCCTTCCTCCTTCTTGATGTAGAAGTCTTGAAATCCCTTTCCGCTGCTCACAGCACCCAGCTTGCCGAGCTTCGGCCTGATACCTGCGTAATCGAGCGCCACCGCGTCTGGATCGATACCAGGCATATACGAGCGGATATCGTCTAGTGCAGCTTTAAATCGCTTGGTGTTGGCGCTTGGAGCAAGGTCATTGGGATTCTCCACCCACTCGACATCTGGGCCGAAGCGTACGCGTCCGGCCATGTCCAGCGTCAGATGGGTGCCTAAGCCACCGTGGCCGGCAACCGGTGCGGGATAAATGAGCGTCGATGGCTTGGGATGCGATTTGGAGTAGCTGAAGTATGTGCCCTTAGCGTAGTATGGGGTCCTGTGCCGTTCCGGTGGCAGGATCATGTTGTTGATCGCACAGGCGTACAGTCCTGCGCTGTTGATGATGGTCTCTGCTGTGATGAAGGTGTCGTCCTCACTCGCCAAGCTCTGCTCAGGCGCGGCCGGCGTAGGCGAAGAGGCAGTAGGCTCACTGACTTGTGGTGGTGCGGTCCAGATCTTCCAGTCAGGGCTGCCTGGTGACGGTCCTGCAATGCGTGTGACCGGACTCGACAGCGCAGTGTCGCCGCCTAGGTTTTCAAAGTCGCCCTGCAGCCATTGCATGAAGCTGTGTGAGTCAATAATGCCCGTGGTAGGGCTTTCGAGTACGCCAGCCTCAGCCCGTACATCGGGCTCTCTTCTCGCCGCCTCGTCTTTTGGTACGAAGCGAATAGGTACATCGATAGATTTGGCGAAATCGTACACTTTCTGCAGCTCGCCCATCTGCTCGTCGGTCTGCGCGACGACCCACTTGCCGCAGTTCATGTGGCCTATACCGTGCTTCGAGCATAGATCGTACAACATCGCCTTGCCTTCTAAGCATAGCTTAGTCTTCAGGCTGTCGTGACCGTAGTATATGCCTGCATGGATCACCTGAGCCTCGGTCAGTAGCTGTGGCATGCAGGCGTGAAGTGCTAGAAAACTGTCTCACCCTACCTCGGAGTTCCTGCTGCTGGTCTCGCTTCCGACCATGCCATGCTTCTCAATGAGCACAGTGGAGACACCGTCACGCTGCTGGAGTCGTCTCGCGATCGCAAGACCGACTGCGCCACCGCCTATCACTGCATGTGTGAAGTCGGCCTGCCTTTGCGTCGTGCTGGAGAAGTGTCGGTAAGACAATAGCAGACTATTGTGGCGCAACGCTTGTGCAGCGTTTCGCGTGAACATGTTGGTATAATACCTCTGTAGACAAAGATCATCACAAGGTTTGAATGTTCGCCAGGAAGAGTCTCTGTTCGAACCTTTTGCAAGGCTGTCCAGCAGCCAGCAACGATCGATGTGCAAAAAGGGAAAGGACGCTGACTATGATCGAGAACTGTTGATCTCAGTGGCGTCGGTCGCGGTTGCCCGACTTCAGCCGAAGCCGTGCTGCCTGTTTCGACAACCTCACTCCGTCTCACCTCACCTTGCATCATCACTCTGCACGGCGCCGTGCGCGTGTGCGACACTATCTAGTAAGCGAATCGCGCAAAGACTTGTTCTCCATCTGGGTCAGCTAGAGTAGCGCGCAACATTCATAGCCGCTTGAAGGAACACGCGACCACCTGAAGAGCAGCGCGCTCGCAAACGAGACGCTATATGCGTCTGCTGCCATTGCTCGGCATCAGCGGTGTAGCTCCACGAGCTCAAGGGTTCTGCGGCTCTCACTATGCAATCACGTGCTCCGCCCGACAGCCTGCGCCTGCTGCTCTCCAAGCTCGCTGGACGTCCACCTTGACCGATACGCCACGCCCACGCCTACAACTCCGGCCCTATCAAGAGGAAAGCATCAGTGCCGTTCTCGACAACCTCAAGCAAGGCGAACGCCGGCTAGGACTCTCTCTGGCCACCGGCAGCGGCAAGACAGTCATCTTCAGCCATCTCATTGACCGCTTCCCGGAGCCCACTAAACATGCCACCCAGACGCTCATCCTCGCACACCGACGCGAGCTTGTGGAGCAAGCAGCTGGTCATTGTAGAGAGTTGTATCCTGAGAAGACTGTCGAGATCGAGATGGCGAATCAGCATGCCAGTGGCTTTGCCGCTATCACCATTGCTTCAGTCCAGAGCATCAACTCTGGCGACCGGCTGAGCAAATATGATCCGAAAAGATTCAAGCTGCTACTGGTCGACGAGGCACATCATATTGCCGCGCCAACTTATCTAGGTGTGCTGAAGCACTTCGGACTCGATGAGAAGGACGGCAACTCCCAAGCAGCGTTGGTTGGTGTAAGTGCCACATTCTCCCGAACGGACGGAGTGAGCCTAGGCTCTGCCATTGACCGTATTGTATACCATAAGTAGGTGCATTCAACAGTCTTCCTTCACCAGATGTCGGGCATGCTGATCCCTTTGCAGAGACTATGTCGACATGATCGACGATAAGTGGCTGTCTGATGTGATCTTCACAACAGTGCAATCAGGCGCAGACCTTTCGCGCGTTCGGTCGTCTGCAGGTGACTTCCAGTCTGGCGCGCTGTCGAAAGCGGTCAACCGAGACGAGATCAACGAGCTGACCGTTCGGACCTGGCTTGCCAGAGCCCGCGGACGTAAGTCAACGATCGCGTTCTGTGTCGATCTGGCACACGTGTCTAGTCTCACGGCTATGTTTCGTAGATTCGGCTACGACGCACAATTCGTCACTGGCGACACACCACGCGACGTGCGACGAGAGCGGATTGATGGCTTCAAAGCTGGGAAGTTCCCGGTCCTTCTCAACTGCAGCATCTTCACCGAAGGCACCGACATACCGAATATAGACTGTGTCGTGCTCGCAAGGCCGACCAAGTCTCGCAATTTACTGGTTCAGATGATTGGTCGAGGCCTTCGCAAGCACAGTGGCAAACAGAACTGTCACGTCATCGACATGGTAGCATCCCTGGAAAGTGGTATCGTCACTACGCCGACGCTCTTTGGCCTGGATCCCAACGAGCTGGTCGATGCCGCCGATGCACGGGCAATGAAAGCCAGACATGACAAGAAGGCAAGCGAGGCAATGCGAGAGGCGGAGGCTGCACAACCTCCGAGCCAAATAAGTTCCTTGAATGCAGCATTGACGGGCAAGATCACCTTCACCGATTACGACAACGTCAACGACTTGATAGAGGACACTTCCGGCGAGCGCCACATCAGAGCTATCTCGCCACACGCCTGGGTGCAGGTGGGAGACAATCGCTACGTGCTTACCAACAGCAATGGCGACTTTCTCAGCATCAAGCGTGATGCCGACGCGTACGTGGTAGTGTTCAACCAGACTACGCCCGACAGCGCTGGACCAGTCCCAACTTATAGGCGTCCTCGCCAGGTCAGCAACGGCCCTACATTCGATCATGCCGTACACGCCGCCGACCGGTTTGCGAAGGACTATTTCCCTTTCGCGATAGTCAACAAGAACGCGAGCTGGCGGCGTTCCCCGGCCACACAGAACCAGGTCGACTACCTTAGCAAGTTCCGCGCGGAGGGCGAGAAGCTGACAGAGGACTCGATCACGAAGGGTAAGGCTGGGGACCAGATCACGAAAATGAAGCATGGTGCCAGGGGACGTTTCAACCGGATCATGGCTCAGCGCAACATGAACAACAAGGGCGAGGAGAAGAAGCAGCAGTGGCAGCGAGCGCAGCAGAGGCAGCAGGTCAAGGTCGGCCCTGTTGGTGAGTAGGTAGCTTGGCCTATCGATTGAAGGATACCAGCGTTGATTCTTGCATTCTAGCGCGCTCAAGTAAACCGAGAGCTCTGCAGGGTCGTAGCAAAGTCCGGTATGGTACGCTTGTCGGGCTTGTAGAGCGCGTCATGAAGCGGCTTGCGGTGCTGTGGCATGGGCAGAGCTATCATGACTCCCCACGCTGAGCCGTTGATGGAGAGCTGCGGGCCTACGGTTCTCACAGCAGAGCACTGCAGCTCATATGAGATTCCCAGATGCGCAAAGTGACATCCATCTGTATGTATGTATGTATGATGTCTACAGAGAGGCATTCGACACATACAGGACGCAGCCTGCACGTCCGCCAATGGGAATGGCAGTACATGATGATTGACTTCGGTCACTTCCCACGTGCACACAAGGAACTGGAGCTGTGGTACATGCGATACTTTTGGAGACAGGCACACAAAATCTGAAACACATGCGGACTGCCCGGATAGCTGCAGGTCTTATGCATGGTGGCTTGCAGCTCTCTCTCTTCAGCTTGCGTGGCCTTAGCCTTGGCGTGAATGGGCTTGAGGTGGTATGGCATGAGTTAGCGATAGTCTGTAGTCCTCTTGGTTGTCGCAGTTACAGCAGTGGGATGAACGGACATGTAGGTGATTCTATGTGCAGTATCTGAAACATATGAGTAGCACAAGGATCGCGTCAGAATGCTTGTCGCCAAAGCCAAAGCCCGTCGGTTTGGGGAATAAGCTTCGGGCGGCAGACGTCAACGCCGCCGATCTGTTCTTGCTGCAGCAGGTTTGCTACGCCATATATGGCAACGGCCGGCCGTTGTTAACACGCCATGAACAAGTGGTTGTACATTGATTGAGAATTCTTCAAACGTTCGGTGACAATTAACTGGACTTGCAAGAAACTGACCGAAATACGCCCGCCAAGACCTCTTGAAGAGCCGCTA
>Ga0058704_10000912_pt1 | contig 14384 bp, 12 predicted proteins | sample AgamicMgSfe_FD_71363 | JGI IMG/M metagenome (GOLD analysis project Ga0058704, IMG submission 71363) | Agave microbial communities from Guanajuato, Mexico - Mg.Sf.e | ecosystem: Host-associated > Plants > Phyllosphere > Phylloplane/Leaf | place: Guanajuato, Mexico | collected 2012-05-30
GGAATCATCATCAGTCTACTGATCCAAGATAGAAGAGTAGCGACCTTTCCAGGCTTCTGACTCGAATGCGCAGCTGCAGCTGCAAGACTCAGAGCGTCTTGAATCCTAGTCTCGAGAGACTGCAGGCGTTGCTCGGTAAGTAGTGTCAAAGTCGTTGCTCTCTTCTCGTAACGTCTCACTGCTCGCTCCAGCGCTTCCAATCGAGGCTCATAACGTTTTCTCAATTCGCTTGACAGCTGCGTCATGTCTTCCTTTTGCGAGGCTTGTGAATTCTTCCCCTCAGTCGGAGAGAGCCTTGCTTCGATAGTCGCGAGTCGAGCTTCAAGAGCAGTGTTGTCAACGGTATGACCTGCCGGGATGTCGTCAGATCCTTTGACGACTCGCTGCAGGTGCAAGGTTCGGTTTGTGACCAAACGAATGAGTTGTCTGACTGGACGTATCTCTGCAGCGAGCAAGAAAATGCTTAGGTTGTAGTCCGACACCAGGCCTTCAGACCGTGGGGAGAGCTGACTGCGGATAAGATGCAGCAGGTATGCTCCCAAGGCCGGCAGTACAAACGTCGACGTGAGGGCCATTATTTCATGTATACGCAGCTGTTCGGCGGCAATCCTCTTCTCATCGTCCTCTTCTTCTTTTTCGCCCTCTTTTTTGTCTGTCTGAGCTCGAAGTGCTTCTTCGGATTGAACAGAGTCTTTCAGTGTCGTGGACGTGTCTTTCGTGGATGGAAAATATTCGTCAGTAACAGCGAGAGAGGATCTACGAGAGGCGGCTTCTCTGGCTTCTTGGGCTGAATGATACCAGTCCCTGATACACGTCAGATTCTTGGTGTGTGGCTTGTCTAGATGGACTGTCATACCATGGTAACCTCACAGACCAGTTCAAAAAGATGGCTGCCAAACCAAGGAGAAGTATATCCGTCACGAAAGCGCTTCCATTCTTGAAGAAAAGGCCTCCAATGGCAGGGAGTATTGCAAAGATCAACGGTGTTGAATGCCAATGTGACGGTTCATTGTGGCTGTCTGGTGTGAAGCCCAAGCTTGGGAACACCAGGTTGCTAGCAGATTGTCTCGTGTCGTCAAGGCTCTCCACCGACAGTATAGATGAACGTCTACGAGGTAGTGGAGGAGTGCTCAATCTCTGTGAGTCGTTGAAATGCCGTGATCTCTCACGAAGACCAGGTGTAGGAGAAATGGCAGAAGACGTCATGGCAGTTGGGCGAGTTGAGATCGCGTGTGTGTAGATGATCTGCTCCGATGCTTCGTGATGAGACTTGCGTACCTGCAATAGCCATCACAATTCATGCGATAATGGATGCGAAATACAAGAGGAAGTTGTAAGTTGGCTGAGATCAGTGTGACGTGGTGGACATGTCAGAACGCAAGCTTTCCGGTTCCTGATCTCAAGCGCATGTACAGTACAGTACAACCCAAGATGGGAGGAACCCGCAACGCCGGGCCTGAGAGACGCGATTTCCCCTGGATCGCGTGGGGAAGCAACCAAAGAGAAATCGCGCTAGGCTGTATCTGTTTAGCATGATCACGGCCTTGTGGGGAATGGAAATAGAGGAATTACATGTACTGCCACTGTCATCAATCACATTACATGTGTGTGGATATGCTTATGCAAGTACACAAGCATTATTATAAATTGATTGCATAAATCAGACCACATTTACATTGACCAGATCGTGTTCTGAAGTTGCGATTGAGTCTCAGGCTTGGAATGAGTCGAGCGCCTGCGCTCGTAGCAATGTATTAAATCTAGTATGACCAAATCGAATAACAGTGGGTATACAGTAGGAACGCAGGACAGGTAAGATCCGATGCGGTCGACAAATCAATCAGGAGGGCCCATGTTGAGGCTTTGCAGCGTCCTTCGACCACGTACTCGATTCTTTCTCTTTCGATTCTCCCTCTTCCCGTCGAGCCGCATCCTTTGCCTTTTGTATTAATCCAGCGAGTCCACCACCAGATGGGCCAGAAGACCCTTCTGGTTTTCCTCCACCAAAGGCCGAAATGGTTGCAGATCGGGCATGATCAATCATGCTCTCATGTTTTCTCAGCTCTGATTTGTGCTCGACTCTGCGGTTTAGGAACATGGTCGCTGCCCTGCCCCTACGCTCGAGAATCTTGTCCATCTCCTCTCGGTAGGCCATCTCATAGATACTATCCTCGGTTCCAGTCGGTGACTCACTGATACACATTTCGGATCCAGATTCTCGTTCCATGCCAGCACCAATGTCGAGATACAAAGTATCCTTTAGCGGATCGTGAGCATGACCGCGGGAATTGTCGTCAAATGGATGTGTCATTTGGCGAGCTGGTGGATGGTGCGTTTCGGTCTCCTTCGCCTGTGCTGACCGACCTTCGGAAATTTTCTTTTCGCCGCCTTGTTCCTCGTGAGGAGAGGCTTTTCCAGAGTCCAGATCCCGATCGAGTGCTTTAGGCGAGGCAATGTTGTTTTCGTTGACTTCCAAACCGTGATGAACCCCCTCAGCTGCCAAAGCTTGCTCGACAGGCTTCCTGTCGTGTGTGTCTTGACTTTTGGACTTCCTGGACGAATAGCCTCGGCCAAGCAAGGACGGGGGAGCTACAATCCTTGAAGCACGGCCAAATATTCCTTCCATTAGTTCCGGTCTCTTTCGAACCAGAAGCTGTTTGAAGCGCCTAACAGCTTTCATCTGTTGATCATCAGAACTGAATGTGACCGACAGACGGCAAAGTACTTACGACGATCATCAGATTGCTCACATTACCAGTGATGGCTTGATCCTTCTCTTGCTCAGTCGGTGGCTCAACAAGGTCGGCGCAATTCTCTTTTTCGGGTAACAATGGATCTTGGCCGCTGTTGGTAACCCAAATATGATCCTGTACATACTTTAGTTTTATTCTGCCATAACCATGTTTGCAACTTACTCGCAGTTGTCTCATGGTGATACGCTTCTCGGGATCCTTTTCGAGTAATCGGCGCATCAGATCCGCGAAATTCGAGTCTTGCTTGTCCGGCAGCTCCAATGCGTCATCGCGTATCGATTCATACAGCTCAAGCATACTGCCCTTCTCAAACGGTATTTTTCCGTACTTAAGGCAGTACAATGTTACACCCATCGACCAGATATCAGCAGCTTTTCCAGAAACTTGACCGTGCCGAGCGACGCATAACTCTGGAGGCATGAAAGCAGGCGAGCCTGCCGATTTCGAGGTGTGCATCTCAGAATCCTTCTCGAACATTTCGGAGACGCCAAAGTCGACAATCTTCAAGACATCGTCGTCCGTAATAAGGCAGTTGTCTGGTTTCAAATCTCGATGAATAATGCCTTGGGCATGCACTGTAGCACATGTGTGATCAGCATTGCGCAATGCCATTTATGACCGTGTCGACTTACAGTATTCAATACCGAGGATCATGTCGCGAAACCAGCATCGACAAGTCTCGTCGTCATAAGGGTCGGCTGTCTCCTCGAGTCCAACTTTCATTACAACGCCCTTCTTGCACATTTCCAGTACCATGTAAAGAGAGTCTTCTTCGGGATCGTCCAGAACCTCAATCAAATTGACCAGATTGTTGTGGTTGAGTTTCTTCATGATAGCAATCTCTTCTTTGATGAGCTCCAGAGAACTATTCGTGGTTCCCTTGGCGCGGTCTTCGCTGGTAACTCTTGACAATGGTGAGTTGAAGCCACCTGTAGCAGTGAGATGGCTTGAGGGTTGCTTGTGTGGTCGACGTAGGAGATTTGATTGTGCTCTCTTCCGTAATCGAGACTTTGAGAACTCTTTGACAGCGAACTCGGTTCCATACTGATCAACCGCAAGATGTACAGAGCCGAACGACCCACGTCCGATCTCTTGCTTGATAGTGTATTGATTGACTTGAAAGATGGCAGTTCCGTCGTCCGAACTACTACCATAGTGAGAGTGTGCGTTCAACGTTTCTTTGACATGCTTGGTCCGCGACGAAGCTCTTCGGTGGTGTCTGAGAGGGCTCTGATAAGCAGGGGTTGATCTGAGTAAGACGTCAGTAAGCAGGTCAAGGTGGTTTCAATGCGGGATAAATACACGTGTGTGACTGCTGGAGGTCGTTCAGCAGTCTCTTCCTGTGGAATGTCCAAGGAAATGCCATGTGATGGCATTATTCCAGCCTCGTCGGCTTTCTTCGTTGTATCATCCCCGAGTCCGCGCGATTCTGACATGGTCGCAGATCTATTCAGATGACCCACTTCGCGCGCAATCAAGGCTGCTGCAATTCTAGGTGAGGAAGATCTAAGGCAACCGAACGCATGGTCAGCCAAAGTTTTCGAGGCAGAGATTGATTGAAAGATATGGCAATAGCAAATGATCAGCAACGGAATGCCATGTGCGATTGCGGGATGTGAGGTCAACGTCAATTTGCGCCGAGCGAATCAGAGTCTAGAGCCGGGGTCGTTCGTCCAGCTTCCCCACGTGGCTGTTGTGGCTAATGCGCCGGATGTGGCTGTTGCATGCAGGACCCGTAAAGCTTCGACATCAGGTGACAACCTGAACGGAACTTGACGCTGTCAACCACTCGTAACAACAGCTGGCGTGCAAGGGGATCGTACTCTCAAATCAATCATCAAACCTGACGGAAGAGATCGTGCCGCAGAAATGTCAATCTACTCATTCTACATCTTTGACAGGCATAGTAAGATTTCGACGATGTTTTCTGTAAGCACGCGCTAATCACGTCGGTTAGCCGAATGCATCTATAGCAGAAAATGGACACTGAGACCATTGTCTCAAGCTTCAAAGGCAGCTCAACGCCAGTCCGGAGCAAGTGCTTTGAGCAACGGACCAGACGTTCCAGGTGTCAATCGCAAAGCTCTTTCGTCTGAAGATGACGCTAAACTCGTCTTCGGTACCATCTTTTCCTTACGACGCATGGTCCGGCAGCTCGGAGGTGAAGACGACAGGTCAGCAAGATTGTCTTATCTGTAGAGCTGAAGATACTGATGATCGACAGTTTTTTGTCATATCGAACCGGCGAATATAAGCTTCATTACTTCGAGACCCCAACTCAACTCAAGTTCGTTATGCTCACAGACGTCCGAATCGGTAATATGCGGACAGTATTATATCAGATCTGGGCAAACCTCTATGTCGAGTATGTCGTAAAGAGCCCAGTGTCTCCTGTCGAGCATACCGGTGGACGTGGAGTGGCAAACGAGCTTTTTGAGGGAGGCTTGGAAGGGTTCATTGTAAGTCGACCATCTAATTTCCAAGTACATCGGTCGTTCTAACACCTATACAGAACTCGATATTCTCTCCGCAAGAGTCTTAGGCCAAAGTCCGGAGAGTCTCATGATTTGGAGTACCAAGAGCGTCTCATAATCCGCATTCCTCACGCAAAGGCAGTCTAGACAGCATGTCCAAGAAGCTCTCGGAGAAACGAATTGGATACTCTCTGCAAGCAGGCGGTAACTACCATATCTTTGGCATAGGTATGAATGCTCGTCGGGTCATACATGCCGGAAGCTACTACCAACTATTCTACTGCGGCACGGCGAGAAGTCGCAACCAGTATGACAGCTATGACTTCGTCAAGACGGTGATATAGCCTCTGGTTTTCTAGGCCGGCGATGCAAGAATCACGATCACGTGGCCACAATCGCCTGGGCTGACCATTGAGACGACCCAATAGACATCACGAAGGTCAATCCGTCGAGAGAAAACTATTCAAGGAAGACTGATGCAAGTCGCTTGAGCGTCAAGTCTCGTGCTGTACCTCAGCAGGAGCCGCCGGAACAAGACGTCAAAGATGGCTCGGAGTAAGCCTCAAAGGAGCAGCATCACGATAGAGTCATAGGCATCATATATCTACCACGATTGGAGGCTTCCGGACGGTTCAGCTGTGGTATTGCATTAAGATTGTCAGGTCAGATTCTAGGGCCGTGAGACCGTGGACGCTATCGAAAGCGCTCTGCCAGAAGTAATGCCGAGTTCTGGGCAGACTTGATGTTTAAGAAACGAACTGCATAAATACATCCTTCAGTGGAATTTGACCTCTTCAACTTGATGAGTCGAAAAGTATCCAGCCCGATTTATAATCATTGATGATCAAGACGGGCGAACGCTTAAAAAATCCTCAATCATACTTATCATGTCCTGATTTACAGGACTGAATTCACCAAGGGTAAAAATTGGTTCAAGCTGTCCCTTGCAGCATTGCATCAATTGCAAGGTGAATGTACAGGTGCATACTGCACAACGAGCTCTGCAGGTGCTTGCGTTGTCACTGCAGGCGGTAACGGAATTCACGTTCATCTGTCATAGTAGATAGCACGATATGTTTAAACTACGGTATGTACGCTCGATTGAGGTTCCGTCTCCGCGGCCGATATCTCCCTAGCTGCGTGCTCAAGAAGCAGAGTAAGACGAGGCTTTCACAATTCATGCATAGTCATATGCACTCGCGGCAGCACCTGCATGACAGCGGAGAAAGGATAGAAGCAGTGGTTGGTCGTCGTCGTCGATCTGCCGCTCGCTCGAGCGCCTAACATTGCCGACAAGCGAACAGGCAGGCCGATTATTCCCAGATTCGATTGCGTCAGAACCAAAAGAAATACGTTGCTTTGACCTGGTCTGCACGATCAGGGAAAGCAGGCAGATGGAACATGGAGAATATGTCTGGGGTCTCCACGCTAGAAGAAGGAAATTTGTCGACGTCAAGTGCTGAGTTCATTTGCGGATGATGTCTCGAGTGTCAAAAGTTTGTAGTAATGATAATCCTCGTAGGTACTTTGATCGATCGAACATTCGTATTCGACTTGCGAACATTACAGACTGACTCGAAATAGGACTGTGACGTCGTTTGTCATTCGTTGAGATGCAAGTCTTTAGATATTATTACTCGACAGTATCATGCCTGATGTGCTGTACTGGATAGGTCGGAAGGATTCATATCTATCGAATATATGTCGAAACTTCTCGGGGTCGATGGTTCTGCAGCAGGTGGCGTAGCTCGACGATGACTTTTTTCCCCACTACAGGGAGGTACAAGGTCTCAGTAGGAGTACCAAACGCAGGTGAAGCATCAGCATCAGTGCTTGGCTGACTACACGGCAAAGCCACGATAGCGGATCCTCGGCTTTATTTTCCAGGCCGTACATGTCTGTACAGTAGAGGTACTTACTTCTAGCATCGGATCCGCATGATAGAGTGCACACCGTAGTGTGTTGTTATATTTGTGCCTGGAAAATAATCAATGTACACATCGGCCCGTGTCGAAGTACCGAAGTACTCGTGTGTACAATACAGTACATGCAACCGCGCGGTCACGGCCACGGCTCGTTCGACAACTGACGATAAAAAATCGGTTCCATTTGCGGCACGCGAATGGCAACAAGGCGTTCGGCACGAGGCTGTCCACTTGCAGTTTTCCATGGCGCATCACAAATGTCAATGCCACGTCGACTTGGTCGTGCGAGCGGTTGTGCAAATAGGTACATACTGTACTGTAGTATGCTTGTCGATATTCCGCGTTTACGACGACTTGAGGGGTTGTGGCACCTTGATTCACTACAATTCGAAGGAGTGGCATTATTGTACTCGTATGCTATTCAAAAATATGCGCACGCCGTCGTCCGTGAACCCGAAGACACAACACTCACAGCCACTGTAAGTTTGCCTCCTGTTTTTGCTTGCTATGTATGAGTTCTATCATTCATGTTGCGCGACAGTAACAATAAATAACAGGGTATGTAATCTGTCATCGTTGCGGCAGGAGCGACGTTAATGTAATCAGAATAGCAATAACAGACAGGGCAGGTGCATACAGGTACCTCGAGATCTCCGCTTTTCGTTAGATAGAATCCCCGAATTGGGCAGCCGCGATTCCCCTCTCGGAAACGCGGTTCTGGGGTCGGTCGGTTGTGAATTCCAAAGTCATTTGTGCATGGTGATGGGACAATGAACAATGCTCTGATCATAATTTGTTCCGTCAGAATAACGAAACCATTCCCACTTCGTCGCTGAACAAAAGACAATCGCATCGTACAGAACAGAGGAATCAAGTCTAAGCTCCTGAACAGCTGACCAGTCTCGATCGCCATAGCCCACATCTTTCCATGGCAGATGGCAGAGGTAGGGAGACCTTGGCGCGCTACGGTGAGCCGGCAACAAAGTCTATTGTCTTCCAATCGCTCACGTCCGCTGTAGCACTTGTACCAGCATCAAACCTTTTCCACAACAGCCCGCCCGCTCAGTAGTCACTCGCTCGCCTTCTGGCCGGAAAAGAGCCGCAGCCTGCCTTGAAGCCGCCGCCGCAGAGACCAAGACCTGCGACGCGGTCACTGCTACTAACGACACTTAGCCCTCTCCCCTCCGTTCTAGTCCACCCTTGGCGATTGATCTCCGTCTTTTGCACCGGCATTGCGCTGTTAACCGATCCAGGATTCTGGACACTGACCTCAATTACCTCTCTCCAGTCGACTGTATCGCTTTCACTCCTGACCTTTCATCTACTACACAAGCACCCGATCACGACGCTATCGTCGTTGCACACATTTCATCCGCCGGACTACCCCCAAACACATCACACAATCGTCCAAGAAGTCAGTCGCGGTTTCGAGGCATGAGCACCTGCATTCTGTTATAGCCATACGAGGGCATTGTTCGAATTGAAAGATTCGGCTCTTGACCACGATCATATTTCATCATGGCAGAAGTACTCTCGGTGCCACACAAACCTGATGGTCAATCATTCTATGCAAGCTCCTCGCTCAAACGATCCACGCGATCTTACTCGTCCTTTCTCAATGCAACATCGCCATACTCCTCTTCCGGCAATGGACTATCAACGAGCCCTGAATCACAACCCACCGAAAGATCGTCGAAATCACTACCCTCATCTACCGCTACCTCGGCACACCACTCTTTCACCGACCTCTCACAAATAGCTTCTTTCTCTTCCACTCCTGCTAGTAGCATCTCATTCGACACCGGTGATGATGACGACGACGACGAAATCGCCTTTCCTTCATATGATGGAGGTGTCAAATTCTATCATGTTGACGAGCCGTTGGATCTTCCGCCCAGTCCGAAGCCAGAAGAGTTTGAAGATAGTGAAAGCGAATACGCAATACAAGACAATGACTCGTCGAGCACCACGGGATCGACTAGGTCAGATTCACCACTTCCCACACCGGCTGTTGCAGACGACACGGCGGTGAAACAGGCACCGTCACGACACGTAGATTATCTGTCACACGACTGGCGCGAAGAAGATATTTGGTCGTCGTGGAGACACATTGTTTCGCAGAGAAGAGTATATGGACAGAGATCGAGGCTGGAAAATGCCTCGTGGAGAACATGGGCCAAGGCGAAGAATCACCTGCCTACAGTCTCGCCTGAGACCTTGAATTGGCTCAAGGAGAGCGATGTCACATGGCTATACGGCCCTCTTCAACCCGCGTCGACTCATCCCGTCACTCACCGATCGCATGAATCATCCCCGCATGTCCTTTCTGGCTCATCTTCTTTCACTGCCACGGCCAAGAAGCCAATTCTGAAGAAGCGAAGCATGTCGGAGGTCATGCTCCAACGATCGATTTCGGCAAACTCTCTAATCAAGCAGGCTGCCGCATCGGTACAGGCTCAACAGTCTATGCCCGTTGCGACAAAGCCGAGACCGAGCTTCTCGAGAGCTGCTTCCGATTTCGTTCCTTCGAACGCTGCCTCCAATCCCATAAGCAGGGATCAGCTCGACTACTTTTCTTCCAGGACGGGTTCTGATGGTGAAACTCCTGGAGATGTACACAAGCGACACATCAGATTTGATGACAAAGTCGAACAGTGCATCGCAATAGATTGTAAGGATGGGGATCATGATTCCGAAGAAGAAGACGAAGACGAGCACCATCACCACTCGGACTCGGACTCGGATGACGGTGTGGTCATGATGCGCAAGCCTAGGAGACGGCGACCTACCATGAAATCCGTCCCGCGCAACAACTCTGCTTCGCGGATCATTGAGAAGTTGCCTGACACCACGCTCAAATACAAAGTCGAGTCTCCAGAGATTGCTGGTCATTTGCCTACACCTGGACCTGGTTTGACGCGCTCCTGGAGTACAGGCAAGCTGTCACAGTCAGCATCCGCCGAGACTCTGAAGCCATCACATCCGTCTTCTAATTTTTTACTGCCTCAGGAAGAGCGACAAGAAGACGTTGACTCGGATTCGTCATGGACGCCACCAGCAGAGGCATGGAATCGGAGAGATAGCGTCGCTGTTGCACGTGCACGAGCCGACGGCGGCTATATAATCAGGCCGGAGGAGGATGACGAAGAAGAATCGGGGCCAAACGGACTTCGACGGACTCCTTCAGGCATGTTTATGCCTTACGAAGAAGACGAGGACGACATAATGGCCTCTGAGTTGGGACTCTTGGGCAAGGTCAATGAGACCATCAACACGGCCAAAGACATCGCTCATGTGATCTGGAATGTCGGATGGCGCAAGTGAATGGGTTCTACGGCGCACTCGGGAATACGGATCGGGTACAGGACACAGATCCAGATGGTCGGTCGCATATACCCCATTTTGGCGATTCGACTTTTCAGCATTCGGCTTCTAGGGGCACGGCATGCATGGTTGAGGCAACAAGGGCCAGGAATCGGCGTCTACGGTATACTATATGTGAGGAGGATAGCAACAATGCCTTTCTCTCGCTTGTCTCCAGCGACATTGCTGTTTGTAATTACCAGAGTTCACTCTGAAGCGCCTCTACATGGCGAGCCAGTTCAGTCTTGAGGACTGCATACCAGGTCGACTGCGATGAGTTTATTTTGACAGAAGTAATATAATTATGCGTCGTCACACGACCAACTCCTCATTTTCCCACGTCTTACATGCTCTTGCGTGTTCATCTTACCCCGCCTCTTGCGCTGTATACCCCTGCATGCTGTGGAACCGGAACCTTTTTGTGACGCTCAGGTTGAAATCCCGAGATTGTCCTCGGTGGAGTAATTTCGGGCGCGAGTCATGCAGATCTACACCCGCTCGGCTACTTGGGGTCCGACGTCAATCACTAATGTCGATCAGGCCATGTCGCATTCACCGAATCCAAACAATTGTATGAAATCGCGGAATTGTTAAAACACACAGAACGATGCTTATGAGCAATCGCGGCGCTCGTTAGTGATTGGCGCATGAGGTTCAACTTGTAGCGATCTCTTGTTCAACGATCCATCTCCAAGTTCCCACCGATACAGCCAGCATGGACTCGCAACCAGATGTCGCGACCGTCGTCGCCGGCATGGTCAGCGAGAACGAATCGCATCGCAAACTAGCCGCCTTCCACTTGCAAACACTACTCTCCGACCCCGAGTTCGCAGATACATTCGTTCAAGGCGATGGGCTCCCGGTTCTCAGACGCCTCATACTGGAAGACAACGCAAACACTCTGGCCTACGCGCTAGGGAGTTTCAACAAGTTACTAGAGCAAGACCTCGGATGGGACGACGCAGGCAGCGAGATCATCGGACGGGTAAGCGTCTCCCAAAACACTTTCCTCGGACGCGGAATCAGACTGTATGCGCGGTTGCTGACAGCGGTAGTAGGCAGTTGAACTCATAGTCGCGCGACCCCTGATCAACGTCCTACGCAACGCGCTCCACCTCCTGGTTCTGGTCGTCAGCAAACCCCTCCGATCCGACGACGCTGTCTCGGCCAGCTCACGCCCCGGCACAGCGGACAGCTCGTCCCGTCCTGACACGGCGACATCGTCGCGTAGCCACGGCTTTCGCGCGCTGAAACCGCTGCTGCGCGACCACGAAGAATTCCTCGATTGTCTCGTCGACAAGCTGTCGTCGGCCGACCACGCGCTGTGCGGCAATGCGCTGCAATTGATTAATGCTCTGTTGCGGGACTCGGTCGTGAATGGCGGTGAGAACGACTGGCCGCGGTTCCTGCGGCGGTTGCAAGAGCTGGGTATCATTGATGGGGTGGAGACGCTGATGCGCGGTGACGCGATACGTGATCTGGCTGGTCCGATCTTGGAGTTTCAGAGGCTGTATAAAGTGCTCTTGCGCCGATGGAGGAATGTTACTGTTGATATGGAGAGGGGCGAGCATAGGAAGGCGCTCACGAGGATCTACGCTACGAGTTTTCCGCCCGGTTTTAGGAGAAGAGGCAGTAGTAGGGTTGAGCTTGCGCTCAAGGGGAAGAGAGATCACGAGAGTGGGGAGGGCTCGAATATGTGGTCCAGGCTCGGATTTCAGTCTGAAGATCCGGCCGAGGACTTTGAGGATGCGGGATTTCTAGGTTTGATGGATCTCGTTGCATTTGTTCGGCGGGACACGGATGCGTATCAGAAGATTCTACTCGAACAAGGCGTACAGCAAGTTGATCAGAGATGTCCAGTTGCGAAAGCAAGCTTGAGAGTGACGGCAATATTATATCAGCACTATGATGTCGAGGAGGAAGGACGACTGTCGACCTCACCCGCGGTACCTTTCGAAGATGAGCATTTAGACTGGATCGTTCAACCTCTGATTATGAGATGGGACCGCGTACACAGCGCTGCTCTCTCTGCGTTCTTGAGGATGTGGACAGCGGCTGGCGCTGATGCGCACGAATTCGAGAAGGTCGACGACTTGGCAAGGATATTGATATCGAGGGTACTGGGTGATATAGGGCGCAAAGCGACAGCCGAAGAGGCAGAGGCAAAGCTCAACTCGGCGACCCTGCAAAGCGTGCGTAAATGGCAACTCGAGGATCTGGACGCTGTGTTTGAGCGTGGTTGGGGAGCTGACCTGAGGTACGATACACTTAGAAGGCCTGATAGAGAATCTACTGACAGGCACAGGATCACACGAGAACGTCTGCATAAAGAATCCGTACAGTTTATGCAGGAGCAACGCATCAGATGTCTCCTTGCCGGTGCCTGGTTTCCGACAATCACCAATGGCGAGGATACGGCGCGACCAGAATCTCCGTCCTCGATGATAAACGCACCGACTATATCGTCATGGCGCTTCGTGCAGCTCTCTCCATCAAGAAGACACGTGCACCACTCGACTCACGCGAAGAAACCCGACACCAACCCCTCGATAACAGAGATGACGCAACGGATAGACGTCAACCACATCTCCTCAGTAGTATCGAACGTACGCAGTGCAGACGTACCAGAGACGCTCCTACAGACGCCCACGCAGACCGAGAGCCACAGTAGTAGTAGCAAAGCAGAGAAAAAGACACCGACGCAAAACGGCACCGGCCCATCAGCAACAATCACGCAACTGACCATCCACGGCAGCAGCAGCGGACTGCGGCTGGCGTCGAGCGCAGACGGCGAACGCACCCTCCTCGAACTGCAGACCACAGACTCGACGCTGGCGTCCGAGTGGCTGGACGGGCTACTCATGCTGCTGGATCAGCAGCCCATCACAGCGGATACGCACAAGATGATGCACGTGATTGAGAACTGGGGAATCAAGGTACGCATGCTGAGTCTGGAATGGGACGACGTGGACTGGAACGATAGTACGGATGCGGACAGTGGTGGTGGCAGTACGCGCGGGTTTGTGGTGCCTACTCGTGAGGGCCTGGATGCGGAGTACTGGTATGATATGGGGGTGAGGGATTGATGGCTGGCGACGAGTGTTCTAGATGCATAAAGGTTGCCGTTTCAAGCGTGGCTGCCGTCCGTTGTCAGGTATTGTATGTCCATGTTTGCCGTTGGCTGGGTAAGGCGAGGTGGACGCCGGAGGCAAGGCGGGATTGTAACGGTCGTTGGAAAAAGGGAGCTGGACGCGAAGAGTGGTGCAGGACTGTAACGTTTGTGGGAGTAATGCGAGTAGCGTGATACGACTCCTGAGCGTACAGTCTCTTCTGAAGAGCGAATTTGTGATGGCAGCCTGGTGCAGCACATGAGTCGTCAAATACCATCTGTGCTTGCCAGTGAATTTCTGTTGGTATTTTGACCATTAGTGTTCATACCAGCCAATACGAAGATTGCCTGAAGTGCAATGTAATATACTCTTCCATCACAAAAATAGAACCAGCTGAAGTCATGGGCCGGCCATGTGGCGGGCAATTTGTACGATAGACGGCATCGATAGGGTGAAATGTAGATGTCGGATCATCTGAACAACGATCGAAGAAGGAAGGACATTCCGTGAACCCGGAGATTGGATCTGATGGTGACGAGCAGCGACAGCAATGTATCATGGCGTTGCACAAGAATTGTCATGTTCCGGAATACCGTAACCCGCTTTGACGCGTTTGCAGCTGATCCTATTGTACGGTACGCACTGCATCCCTGACTCCAGTCTGCATACCGCGTGCTCGGATCCGTGGGAGTGTTTGTTGGTACAGTAGCGTCCGTCAAATAGAGAGATTTGGCAAAAGAAAGGGCCACGGCGATCATG
>Ga0058704_10000913_pt1 | contig 14383 bp, 18 predicted proteins | sample AgamicMgSfe_FD_71363 | JGI IMG/M metagenome (GOLD analysis project Ga0058704, IMG submission 71363) | Agave microbial communities from Guanajuato, Mexico - Mg.Sf.e | ecosystem: Host-associated > Plants > Phyllosphere > Phylloplane/Leaf | place: Guanajuato, Mexico | collected 2012-05-30
ACGACGACGACGACGACGATGCGTTTGAGACTCGAGATGTGTCTGTGGGGATGAAGAAGCGGAGTGTGCCGGTTTTGACGATTTGGCTTGCTACTGTGGCGGTCAGGGAGCTTAAAAACGTGTATGGGTGTGTTTTCCTCTTTCTCATTATTTGCCGTTCTTGGTGGTTTGCTGCGTGTGGCTAATGTTGGATGTCTGCTGCAGCGAGCAGAAGTAGGGGTGCTTCTTGCATGATCCGTCACTGCCTCGTTAGGAGCTCTCGATCAGTATAAGATTATCTATTCCGTTGACGTCTACCATCTAGCTTCTCGGAAAGGTACGTCGAACACTTGAGCTCCTTTTTCCCTTCCAATGGTGTAAGCCTCTACCTCTAACACGTGAAAATCAGTTGCCCTAGCCAGTCTCGTCAACCACCACACCCCATTCATGCGCCACCTTGCCGTACATAATGTTCGTCAACCACTGCTTGATCAGCCGCGCATACACGCCACTGTCGCCGTCCATGGGGACGTCAATATCCTCTCCGCGGAAATGGATCAGCCCAACAGGCGCGATGAAGAACGCCGTACCCGCCGCAAACGCCTCGACGAACCTCCCGTCTTTGCGCGCTGCTTTCAGCTCCCCCATCGTGAACCGCCTCTCCACCACCTCCACCGCCTCGATCCCGCCCGCGGTGGCGGTCGCGAGGCGCTCCTTCGCCAGGTCCAGCACCGAAGCGCGCGTGACGCCTTCCAGGATGATGCGCTGGTTCAGCGGGGCGGTGATGAGCTCCAGCCGGCTGGTATCCTTATTCCGTAACACGACGAAGAAGTTGCTGGCGCCCGCTTCAGTCACGAGGTTCTGCTGCGCGTCATCGCTGTACAACCAAAGCACCTGATCGAAGCCTCGCGCTCTCGCCTCACCCTGTGCCACCAGCGACGGGCCATAGTTGGCGCCGAGTTTGGCGTACCCGAACCCGCCCGGCCACGCGCGGATGGTGTCCTCGGCCGAGGCCAGCAATTTCAATCCCGAGGTCTGCTGCTTCGCCTTACCGTCCGCTTCACCGCTCAAAGCGGGAGGCGCGGCCGCCAGACTCTGGCTCATGTCCGGGAAACAAGCGATGATGACGTACAAGAGCGCCTCCTGAGGCCTCTGCACGCCGAGCGCCGAGTCGGTGCCGATCATGGTGGGCCGAATGTACAGAAAGCTACCAGCGCGCTCCTTGGGCAACCACTTCGGCCCGTCACGCGCACACAACGCGACGATCATCCTCTCGAGCTCCCGCGCCTCGAAATCCGGCAAAGCGATACGTTTCGCGGAATTCCGCATGCGTTCGCAATTGCGCCGCACGCGGAACAACCGCAGCCGGCCGTCGTGACCCCGGTAGAGCTTCAGCCCTTCGAAACACTCCGTTGCGTAGTGCAGGACCGAAGCGCTGGGCATGATGCTGAACGCGCCGTACGGTTTGAGCTCCGGCGCCTCCCAGCCGTGCTCGACCGTCCAGCGCGCCGTGACCATGTGGTCGGTACAGGTCTTTTGCGCTTTCGTCTCGGCGCCGGTGGGGTCCGGAACGGGTCGGGGGGAGTCGGTGAGCTGGACGGTCATGCGGGAGGCGTCTAAGGTTGCGAGCTGGGTGGCGTGGCCGTTGCTCGTCGTTGGCTGCTGCTGTTGTGTGTGCTTGATGCCGGCTTGGGTGAGAGATGAGGCGGTGGCTGTCGTTGGGGTGCTCGTCCCGGAGGACTCGGGCGTGATAGCCGCTGGCGCCATGTCGGGGCTTTGTACTGTAGTTCGACGCGAAAGGTTGCCACGCGTGCGTGTTAGATCTCAAGAAGTCGAGCAGTAATTGTAACTGTAAATGTATGCAGTCGTGTAGCCCAAGAAGTTCCGATCGATCAGAGAGACCGACCGTCAACAAGCAAAGTCTGATGTAGTCACAATTCTTCCCAGCAGTCGTTGGGAATGAGAAGGGGTTGGAGGGAGAAAGCCAGCAAATGACTTTGCAAGATGATAAGGTAAGTGTATATTGCCTACTCCCTCCTGCCCAAAAGAGTCATCATCTATCGTCGAATTTTGCCAAAGGGCGCGTCACATTCCCCCTGTTTACCTATGTGGTCGAGGTATCTTCGTTCCTGCATGCAGTGTGAGCCCCACCCGAAAAGTGCCGCCTGGGCCGATGCTAAGCGCATACTCTTTTCCATCCTCTTAAGCCGAGACGGCCGATGTCGGAACTCGAAAGACTTTGGTAGGAAGAATGTATGACATGGAACGACGGTGATATGACATGACAGTTGCATGCCGTAGATGTGTAGTCATGACGAATGCGGCCAAGACGTAAGTACAGTCAGTATAGGCTACAGTATGTACACCAACTCCTCATTAGGCCCGCTCGATCCCGGGTATTTCCAGCCTCTATCATCAACCCTCCCGATCTGCCCATAACCCAAACGCCTGGTATGCGCTCAAAGACGCCGTAACCCTCGATGAACTCGTGTCCCAACGCATCAAGTCGTGCTCGACACTTGCTGCTGTTGTTGTGGCTGCTGCTGCTGATGACCCACGTCCTACATGAGCCCGCCCAACACCAACTTCCCCAGCCCCGCCACCTCGCCCTTGACGCTCGCGCGCGTGGTGTCCTCGAACTCGCGCATCACGCTCGACACGAGGATCTTGCGGACGGCCTTGTCGGCCTTGGCGAACGCCTCGCCCACGCCGGGATTGCAGACGTCCGGGCTGGAGACGAGCTCGAGTAACTTGGCGTAGCTGTCGATCAGCGTGTCGCAGAGCGTCGCGAAGGTCGTGCGGAAGTCGGGCTCGAAGGGGATGTGTGGCGTGAGGAGGTAGTGGAAGTCGTGGCCGCTGAGGTTCACGGGGGAAGGAGGGAGGACGTCTGGGCTGCTGTGGCTGCCGGTGGCATCGGCGGGGTGGGTGGTTGAAGGGCTTTGTAGGCCGGCTTTGGATGTGTCGAGGGAGATGCTGTCCGTTGCGGCGCTCGCCCGCCGTCCCGTGCGCAAGGTGGAGCGGTTCAGCCCAATGCCGGATTTGAACATCTGGCCGACCCTGGCTCGGCTGAGACTGCTGCTGCTGCTGGTGTCGAGACCGGCGAGGTTGTGGTACGTTTCATACTCCTGGAGTAAGCTGCAAAGTGCTTTCAAGTAATCCTGCGGCGAGCTGGAGTACATGTCGAGTAACACTGGGAGACTGTAGCCCAGGAGGAGGTAGTTCGTCGCGCGGCGACCGAGCTTGTGCGGCATGAGCGACGGTACGGTTGACAGCGATGATGGGGTGTAGTGCAACGTGTTGAAGTAATATATGTTCCCATCGTGCATCTTTCGCATGTAGTCGATGGTGGCCATCCGTTTGGAAGCCGCTTCGTGGATGATGTGGTATATTGCACTGGGGTTAACACCACCAGTCGTCGTCACCGTCGTGATCGTCGACACGGCCGTCGGTGGCCCATTGGGACCGCCATGCGAGGACGGGACATCCCGCGCAAAGCTCGGCTGTGATGCGAGGCTGGGGCGCTCGGAAGGTTGCCGTCGAGGTGCGGTTGCTGTCGCCAGCATCGAGGGTTGACTTATGGATCGACTCGTAAGCGGCACAGCAGATGGCTTCTTCGCACCGCCGTCGAGTTGATCTGGTGTGTTGAAGAGCGGCAGCGTGTCTGTGCTCTTATATCTCTGCGACAGCGACCTGGCGTATATACCAAGCTTGCCTCTCGATCGTGGAGGAGTCCGCGCGGTTGGCAAGGAGGGAGTTCGGGTCGCCTTGGTTTCCTCCAGCGCTTCGTCGGTCGAGGGCAAAGAAGATGACGTGGTGACGATGGTGCTCGACGACGGATAGCGTGCTCGGTGGCCGATGGGGTGTGCTGGGGGTGGAGAGGAAGGTGGATGCTGTGGCCGATGCGAGCGCAAGGAGACACTGCGCCGGACGCTCTCGGACAGCTCGGCGACGCTGTCAGGCGCGCTCAACACCAGAGACTCTCGTCTGGGCACACTGAGCCACCGGTCCTTTCCCGAGTGCGATCGCCCATCGAATATCGGTTCTGCAGCTTGGGGTGTCGTCGTTGTCGTGCCCGGGTTGCTTTCGTCCCCAGAAATCTGTCTGGCGAAGCGGCCAAACACACTAGAGCTGGGTGGCATTCCAGCGCGGGGTCCAATCTCCACTCCTATCGGCAATCTCGACGCAGCCACGGCGCAGTAGGGGGAACTCCGTTACGTGCGACGACGGCGACTTTGCACATCCGACGAACCACCATTCGCGCGCGCGTAAGAGGATGCGCCAGAATGCGACAGAGTGCGCGCATTTGTCACGCGTGATATACGTTAGCACGTGTGGTGCCGAGGGGATCCGTGGGTGTTTATACACGCCGCGGGAGATTGATTGGTTGCCCTATCGGGTACCAGACTTTGGCTAGGAAGGAGAAATGCTCCAGACCCTCCGCTCTGACAGTCTGCAAACGTGCATTTGAACATCTCGTGGTTTCAATACAACCTTTTCTGCTTGCGAAGCGACGAAGGACAACGTCGACTGTGTACGGAGGCAGAGTGAGGATGAGGATGAAGGCGCGTGCTTGAGCTTCCGACCGAGCGAATTCTTCGCCGACTGCCGTGGCGATCCTTGCCATGGTGTCGACAAGTTTGGTTGCGTCGTTAGTGTGGCTTTGGTCGAAGGGATCGAGGATCATCGAGAGTGTGGTGATGGCGATGATGGTGATGATGGCGGTTGCGGAGGTGATGGTGGCGGAGGTGGCGGTGGAGTGAGTGAGTGAGGAAGTGAGTGAGGGAGTGAGAAGCACCAGCCTAGTGGACGACGAGTCAAAGCACTGAAGGCCGGCAAGATCGGAGTGTGAGTCTGTCCGGAGCGAATCTGAGTTCGCTACGACTCCTCGTTCATCTTGCCGTCCTCGCCATCCTGCTGGCCCCAACCGGAGAGATCGCCCATCAGGTCGGTCATCTGCCCGGTGAGCGCGTTCGCCTTGCTCTGCTCGACCGGCCTCCGGTACTCCTGCGCTTCCTCCATCTCGTCAAGGCTCTGCTACCGCGTGCAAGCCGTAAAGACCCTAAGGCCTTCGAACAGCATTGGCGGCCAGCAGCCTTGACTCGACGAGTCAAGCGTGGACACACCCGCGGCCCAGAATTGGCAAGCCATCCCGAAGTGGCCGTTCCGGCGAAGGTGGTCCAGGGCGGCGCGCCACGTGTCCGGGTATCGGACCTTCTCGCAGCACGCGAGCACACGCACTTCGCCCAGGCTGCGCTCGCAGAACCGGCTGAACACCTCCGGTTCGAGTATACCCTCCGCAGCCTCTACTTGGAGTTCCGGAAGCTGCGTGAAGATACAACGACGGAGGTATTCATTGCCGGTTTCGCCCTGTAGGTCCTCCTCGGACGTCATGGGGTAAAGCTGGCTCCCCGGGGCACCAGGCTGGAGCTGCCAGTGGCGGACTTGCGTACGGATGGGCTTGCCACTAGGCCTACTGGCGTAGTAGGCCATGGTTGTGCCGTCGCCGCGCCACAAGGCCTCGTCCAGTGGGACCTTCGACCAGTCACCACCCTTGAAGTCCAGCGAGGCCGTGAGGAACCGGTCTTCGCGGTATTCGAAAGCGAGCCGGCCTTCCTGTCTCTCGTGCTCCGGGAGTCCGTCCATGAGCACCGCATCCGAACCGATAGCCTCTACCGGGACGGAGACTTGGTGCGATTCGGATGGTTCGGCCCTGGACCTCGAGGACCTCTCGACCGAAGACGCCCGCAAGTTCTTCATCTTGCGGATTATGGCGGCCAGCGAAGTGTGACCCGACGCCGCAGGCGGGTTGGCGGTCGCGAGCCTGTCCCTCACGTGGCGGATTCCACCGATCCGCCTGGTGTGGGTTGGGCCCGTGTGTGTCCGCTCATACCTGCTCTGCTTGGCGTTGCGGCGGCCAGAATCCTTCGCTTGCTTCGGCTGCTTGGAGGGAGAGGAGAGCCCGGTACTGGGCTCCATGTCCGAGTCCGGGTCCGAGTCTGGCGGATGTGATGAGGCTGCTGCCCCCATGTGGTCTTCTGGGGGCGTGATGGGCAGAGTGGTCGCCGAGCGGCTTTCTTTCAAGGCTTTGAGCTCAGCCTCGAGCCGCTCGATGGTCTCGTCCTTCTCGAACAGCTCATCATCATGCTTGTCGCGGGCGTCGGACGCTTCGACGAGCCTGTGGACCTGCTGGTCGTACAGGTCCCGGATGGTCTGGTCCTTCTCCGAGACCACCCGCCTGGCCTCGGCCTTCACCTGCTCCAAGTCGGCGTTCGCCTGATCCACCGCCTTGTCGGCCTCCGCCCTCAGGTCGCCCAGGTCCTTGTCGTACTTCTGCGACGCGGTAGCCTTCAGGCTCTCCCACTCGGTTTGGGCTGCTGTGAAAGCAGCGCTTGCGTCTCGCAGCGCGCCATCACGCCCGGAGACCTCGTTCATCAGCCTCGCGATCTGCGCCATGTCAGCATGCATTCGGCTCCAGCTCTGTATACTCGGTTGACATACCTCTCGGTCCTTCGAGGCGAGACTCTCGGCGCAGCCCGCGAGCTCGGCGGCGGCCAGCTGGAGCATCCTCTCCTGCTCCTGGATCTTAACGTCCTTCTCGCGGCCGGCGTCCTCCAGCTGCTTGACCTATACCGTCATCAGCAAAATATCTGACTCGCTCGAAAAAGAGATCGTACCCTCTGCTCGAGCTCGCCGAGAGTCTTCGCGCAGGCCTGCTGCGCTTCTTCAACTTGCTTGAGCTTGGCGCTCTCGCTTGCCCTGGCCTCGTCTTTCATGAGGAGGGCGGCCTGCACCTCCTCGACCTGGATGTTGTCAGTGATCGTTCGAGGCGTATGTGGAGGGACGACATTACCTTCTCATCCTTCTCCTGGATGCACTTCGCACAGCCCTTGTGCGCCTCCCGGACCTGCAGCAGTTCAACCTGCTGCAGGTCGTGCTTCTGGGCCAGTGCCCACTTGGCGTCGATTATGGCCTTGGCCTGCACCCGCGCCCGGCGCTCAACTTCGGCAACGTCATCAAGCTCGGGCTTCTCTGCGAGAACAACCTCGAACTTGATGTACGCGCCGTCGTTGGTCCTAACGCGCTTACGGACCTGCGGGTGCAGCTCATCGACGAGTCGTGGTGCACTGCGCTTTCCCAGGTCTGCGACAAACGTCAGCGTCGCTCTCGGATCGAATACATCTGGAATGCGGCCTCTCATGGCGCCATGATACACTCACAGCTACCCAGGGGCTGGTACTCGTACGCAGCCACGCCGACGGCTTCCTGGCCCATCTGAGATGCTGCCGCCATTGTCTACGGCGTGCTGGTCTGCTGGTGGGTTATACGGTGGGTGATTGTGTTTGTATAACGGTGGGAAGGAGGTGGGCGAAGTGGTGGTTTGCTTCGCGGAGGGTGGTTGAGGTTTGATGGGGTGAGGGTGAGGTTGAGGGTGAGGTAAGTCACGTCAATAGCTCAGAAAACTTGCTATTGTGCGCGAGGGGCACTGCTTGGCACTAGTAGTTTCCTAATTGAGCGGCTAACTCGTCGTTGTGAACGTCAGTTCATCTTGAAGCCAACCGTGGGTGCCTAAGGCCGCAACGCTGGGGTATGGCCAAGGGGCGAGGGTATGGGATGTCCCGCAGCAAGCGCAGCGAATCAGGCGAGCTTTGAGCCAACCTCAGTTTGCTTTCACCAACCGGATCACCATCGTTTCCGACGCTTTCACGGCAAGGCAAACACAACGATGTAGTTGAACAAGCGCAGGGCCAGAACACTTACGCAAATCACCGACATCACGTCACGATAGTCTTTTCACGGTCACTCAAAACAGGTTTCACGTGCTTGTTGATCGCATTTCTCTACCGGAAGCCCTCAAACACTGAGCTCTCTTCTCGTTGTCCGACCTTCTTCTCGCTGCTTTTGACAGAAGAACGGATGGGTCCCTGTTTGACAGGAGCCGCTTGTTTCACGATCTTGGATTTGGACTCAGCACCGCTCTTTTCCGTGGGTATCACTCGCTTTTGGTAGTGAGGAGACTGTTCCAAGAGCGCTAGATCTGCCGATCGCGCAACTACTGGTGATAGGGGCGCGCCACGCCAACCGCGACGAGCACCTAAACCATCAGGCTCGCACTTCCCGTTCTCGTCGAGCAAACCAACAGCCTCGCCGCTCGCGTCGAGCAGAGGAATGTCCAGGCAGACAAACAGTTGATGCTGCAGCGTAGCGACTGTGAACATGGCTTCTGCCAGCTCGCTCTGCAGCCGGTAAGTCCGCTTGTTGCTGTGCATAAGCTGTTCTTCCTGGCACCCTACCAGTTGCCGCAGTGCCGTGTTCTGCTTCAGGAGATCCACCCGGAGGTGACGCTCAAGCAGGTCAGGATCCGCGTTGACGGTCGCCTCGTACTCTGCGAGCTCGCGCTGCAAGGCTTCGTGTCCAGCACCCTCTCCGTGGCTGCGGCTAGAGATATCGCGGGTGGTCTCAGACAGCAGCATGTTCTCCTGTTGCAAGTTGCCGATCATGCCGTGGAGCTCTGAGACTTGCTGGATACGCTGGATTCGCTGGGCTTTCATCGCTGCATTCTCAACCTCCAATTCTATCATACGTATTTCGGTTGACCATAGGTCGGCCTGGCAATCCTTGAGTTCTCGCTCGGCGACGGATATTTTGCCACATAGGCTATCAAGGTAAGTGTCTGCGGCTTCATCCGTCTCTTCCTACAATGCTTTAGGCGCCTTGGAACCACTGCTCGTTGCTTTTGGCTGCTCGTTTACATCCGTCTTCTTCTTTTCTAGCTGCTCTTCAGCATTCGTCTCCTTCTTCTTTGGCTGCTCTTCCGCTTTTATGTTCTTCTGCTTTGGCTGCTCCTCTACTTTTGTGTCCTTCTTCCTTAGCTGCTCTTTCACATTCGTTTCTTGCTCCTTTGGCTGCTCTTCTACGATCGTTTTCTTGGCCTTTTGCTGCTCCTCTACGTTCATGCCTTTCTTCTTTGGCTGTTCCTCGGCGTTCGTGTTCTTGGTCCTTGGCTGCGCCGCCATGTTCATCTCTTCCTTCGCACGCTGTGCTCCTTCCGTGTTTAGCGATCCACCCAGCGGATCTTCGGTCTTCTTGCTGTTCAAGAGTATGACATTGTGTGCGTTCCTTGCCTCACAACAACCATCATGAAAGTGCTTTTCGGATTGAGCATTTTTGCAATTTCGGCGTCTTTATTCGCAAAAGCTTTCTTTGTAGTGCCAAACAATGAAGCCTCTTGTGCGACGCTTGACAAGAGGACCGTCATCACGCGGCAATCAGAGCTCTTCTGTGGTGGAGCTGCGCATGAGTATGCAGCGAGGCGTAGGGTCGATGCTGACTCTCGGATTAGCCACCTTGAGCTCTGCGTGTCAGCCCAGCCTGCTTTCTCTCCACAGGGAATCTTCACCTTGCGAGCATGGAGCTCTGGGCGAAACAGCGAGACCAAGTTCGTGAATGGAATCCCGACCAGCTTGCTGATACTATCTGAAGCCATCCATCCGGGATCTTTACCGAAGACATCGGCTACTGCAGCAGCACATGATTTGGCGTTGGACAGCGTCCTGGACCAGTAACTCTACTCAACAACCGTGCGAAGGCGTTGTGCTTGAAGGCTCTTTATTTGGATTCACCGAATGGTCGGTGTCTGTGCGCCTGCTTTTCTTTGTGATTGTTGATCTTGGTATTTTGATGCTGAACAGAGCTAATGATTTTCTTCCTTGATTTCTGTACTCAGTCCCCCATGTGTTTGCAGGTAGATGCTTGGAGGGTTTGCAGTGCTCTACAACAGTCGTGGACGAGAGACAAAGATACGATGCAAAAGACTAAGAATAGCAACCTCCTGCGATTGCATCACTGAAGGGCCTACTGTAAATGAACGTCAGCGAGTATCGACCTTACATGTTCGATGTCTCATTCCACAGATTATATTCAGTACATGGGTGGTGATGTTCTCCCTGAAGGATATGTCTGCCTCAGGCCGCGACCATGACCTGCAGCGCTGAGTTCCCGCCGATGTCGAGCTACAACAAGACAAAAAGAGACCTCACTCGTCCACAGATTGACCTGCGCCTTGTATACCACCCTTTAACTCTTCGAACGCGATCTTCACTGCCGATATAGTCCATCATGGATATCAGAGTCTTACACCCGTCCGACATACCGCATGTACAGCAAACGAACATCACGAACTTGCCCGAGAACTACTTCTGCAAATACTACATGTACCATGCACTCAGTTGGCCTCAATTGAGTTATGTCGCGGTTGATGTATGTCCAATACATTGCAGAGTAAGCTGGTATAGGGTGCACGACTGACGTACGCCACTACAGGTCTCGAGACCGAAGAAGACACCTTACGATGCGCCGAAGATTGTGGGCTATGTTTTAGCCAAGATGGAAGAGGACCCGACGGACGGCATACAGCATGGTCATATCACTTCGCTCAGTGTCATGAGGACGCACAGGAGGTTAGGGTTGGCGGAGAAGCTCATGCGACAAAGTCGTAAGTCCTCGCTCTTCCGCTGGAGGTTCCATCAACGGCATTGACAGTTACGCTGTAGAACGAGCGATGTTCGAGACATTCGGCGCCCAATACGTCTCGTTACACGTCCGCGTGTCGAATGTGGCTGCGCTGGCCTTATACCGGGATACACTCGGCTTCAAAGTCGGAGGGACGGAGGCGAAGTACTACGCGGATGGCGAGGATGCGTATAGCATGCGCATGGACTTGGACTATTTGCGGGAAGAGGCGTTGGATGAGGAGGACTCGGACGAGGAGGATGGGACCGTGGGCCAAGACGAAGGCGGAGAGGTGGGGAGTGCGGGCAAAGCAGGGGATGGACTGGATGGTTCGAAGAAGAAGGAGAAGAAGCGTAAGGTCAAAGTTGGGCGGCAGCTGGGGGTGGGTGATTTGGTGGAGAAGAACGAGAGCAGTAAAGAGGAGGTGAATGGTGCTTCGTGAGAAAATACGACGAATCCATCGATGCGATACGCACGAGCAGTCCGTGCTGTCCTGGTAATTGACTGCGCTACGGTGATGCATGATCGCAAGCTGCTTGCTCATGAGTCCCGACCCTCAAGCGTCGTACACTGTCGTCGACTCCGTCGGGCAGTGCCGCTTCTGGCTGGCTGCGAACGAACGAAAGTCTACAAAGTGGACATGCTGATCGTTACATGGCATGATACCGCGGACTCTACTGTTGCGGCATGTGGGTATGGTCCGAGGCCGGAGGTGAAGTTCTGCATACGCATGCAGCGAGCAACATGTAGCGGTGATCAAGATTGGGGTGGCTCTGGACTACGCAATACCGAATGGAGCGGTAATCTTGCTGGCGACTACAGGACGCTCGTATGGCGTATGTAGTCCAGAAGGTTGTAGTTGTTGGTCGTGCTCGGCACAGCTTGTCGCCACTCGTATATGCACATAGAGTATTCGAACCGCAGTCAACTTCTACACGAGCAAGCCAGCAGCTGAGCCATGGTTCTTCGCCCTGTCATCCTTTACTGAGCTTGAGGACGTCAATAGCGTGCACTGGCGCATCGATAGTGAGTTTTGGCAACGAGACGAAGGATCAACATTTCTTGAAGCGCCCGCTTGTCTTCACTCATGATGTACTTTCATATTCGACTGGCCCCTAATCATTCCCCTACGGCAACAGCAATGTTATGCGGTATCGTCCAGGTACGTCAAAGGACTGAATCCAGCCAACACGCAAAATAAGACTACCACCAAGCCTTCATGGCATGTCTCAGGCGATCGTACCAGCACCGAATCACCCTTCCCAAGCAATGCTCACGTCATGAGCCACGCAGAGAATCCATCCTCCCGTCCCACACATGCGCAAGGCGCCGGAATTACCGGCTTGCGACATAGCCTATCCACACGCTCATCAGTCTCCTGCATCCGCGCCACCTTCTCGCGCACCTCGGGCTTCCACGCCTTCGCTCCGGGAGCATACGCATGTCCAGCGTAGTGATACCAGAACGTGATCTTCTGGTCCAACGACTGCCCCAGACCGACCGTCTCGTAGCAGAACATCCTCCCTTCTCTGAGCCCAAACACGTAAAACGCCATCATCAACAGGATCAGCTCGTCGTTCTCCGGCAGGCTCTTAGTGGCGAGCTCGAGCGCCTTGCGCGAAGGCAGTGCTTGTTGGCGGTGGTAAAACTTCTCCAACGTCGCTAGCACGACAGGCCGAAGTCCCGGCACGTAGTAGTGGTCGGGATGCGTGAAAATGTACATGTCGATGAGGAAGAGCTCGTCCCAGTCTTGACTATCTTGCTTGCAGCGGGTGCACTTTCGCTTCAGTAGGGTCTCGGGAGAGCCTACTAGCTCTTCACCGCTGGGTCGGTACAGCCAGTTCAGGAAGGCGTTGAAGATGTCTGGATGCACATGAGGCAGGTAAATGGGTTCGCTTGCTTGCTCCCGGCCCCACTGCGGCCGGTACCTGTTCTCGAATATCGGAGAGCAATTGGTCAGGAGGGCGCGGGGTACGGCATAGTAGGATGGACTCGGGCCATAGCCGACCAGAATCTGGCTGCAGTCGGTAAAGTCGATGGCTATTTGCTTCTGCGGATGCGAGTTGTTGTCCGGGAGGTACGCTGGCGACGCGTTCTTCTGGGGCGATGGCGGCGTGTCGCTAACCTTTTCCGGAAATGTGATCGGTCCGATCCTGGGCGAGGTCTCGGGACTAGAAAGGGCAGAGTCTATTCGGATCCCGTCGTCGGCCACGGCCATCGAGCTGACTTTATCGCAAAGCTCCGCGGTCGCCACGTGGAACATCGTATCAGGGCGTCAAGCCGAGGGCAAAGTGATGGAGTAGTCAACAGAGGAGCATAGAGTGCAGAGTGTCCGCGGATGTGTTCGTATGGAGATGAGGTTGGTGTTGACAGATGATGTGAGGCTCAAGTCAATGTTGATAGCAGGTTTGAGGTGCGTTGCAGGAAGCCGCAATACGTGCGGTTTATTACTTCCCTCGCAACCCGTGGTTGCTCTTCTGAATCTGTCACTACCGCCAGAGGAGTCACATTGTTCCGAGGAAGGCGTACTCGTCCGATCGTCGTTGGAGCCACCGCAAGCATGCCTTAATAGAAATCATGCCGCGAGAAGGCGTTGGTTGGCGGTCACGTGAGCACTTCAGCGGTTCGAGATTGGGACCCGATGTTTGATACGCGCAACTTCTACTGCTCGTCCAGATGCTTTTCGGGCGCTCTATAATCGCTTTCAAGTACTCCACAGCGCCGTCGCTAATCGCACGATCATGCACTTCTTGAACTCACTGGCCCATGAGTAAGCTCACCTGGAGACCCGTCAGCGTTGATCCCTCTCGACCGCCTGCTATCTAACCACTTACTGCCATCGCCATGCAACAAAGACTAACATAAGGGCTTAACCTCTCGCCTATCCGTGCCGCGCGCCAGAACGTGCCGAGTGGTCTGCGGGAAGTGGTCAGCGTGCATCCCTCCTGACAAGTGCCCCCCTGTAGGCTTGAAGCAATAGACATACCCAGACTTGTTCCGATCGAGCCAGGCCGGGAAGACACCGTGGAGGTATGTGCAGGAGCAGATGAAGAGGAGCACGACCAGGAGGAAGGTCTGGAACTTGAGAATGCCGAACATGGCGGGTCTTTCAGTAAGCCTACGATTTCGATTCGGATTTGCAACCTGTCCAGGAGTTGCGTGTCGAGTTTGGTGCTGGTGACGCGCCGGAACGGGGTCGTTGGATTCGGATTCTGATCGGATGGTAGTATGCCCTTCTATCTAGCTCGAGGTAAATAGCAGGACGAAGAACGACAAATGTTCACTCGCTGGGGAAACCCGTGGAACGACTCGACCCGCAGTCACGTGTCAGAATGAGGTGTACCAGCTCACCACCACTTCACACCTTGTGCTCGCATGTTCTGTGAGCGCCTTCACATTGTCATCACTCGTCATCGGCCTCCAGCTTGCAACCTACGACTTCCCACGATCCCTCCTTACACCGATCTCACAAAGGTCACAGAAGCACCAATTCAAAGCTGTACCATCATCCACACACACACACCATCAAATCCTCTTGCATCAAGGCACGACCGTCCAAAGACCGCTCCACCAGATCATGGCCGAGCCTCGCGCTCGCCTGCGGCAAAAAGGCCAAGCCTTCAACGCCGCCGACCTCCAAGAACTCCTCACAGCCTTCGGCGACAACAACAAACCCTCCGGCTCCCTCCCACTGACCATCACCACGCTCGACGAACTCCTCACCGACTTCGTCATCGAAACCTGCCACAGCGCGGCGCTTTGCGCGTCCTACTCGCGGCGGCAGAAGATCAAAGTGGACGATTTCAAGTGGGTGTTGCGCAAGGACGAGAGGCTGTTGGGCCGCGTGCTGGAGCAGATGTGGAAGGAGAGGGAGATGAAGGAGAGTCGGAAGGTG
>Ga0058704_10000914_pt1 | contig 14375 bp, 11 predicted proteins | sample AgamicMgSfe_FD_71363 | JGI IMG/M metagenome (GOLD analysis project Ga0058704, IMG submission 71363) | Agave microbial communities from Guanajuato, Mexico - Mg.Sf.e | ecosystem: Host-associated > Plants > Phyllosphere > Phylloplane/Leaf | place: Guanajuato, Mexico | collected 2012-05-30
CCTTATGAAGACGAACAATTTAAGCCCTATAACACCTCTATTACCCTTGTTTTAACAACATAGTGATTAATCAAAGACACCTCATTTTGATGCCAAGACCCTGAAGGCATATGATTTACTTTCTGGCACTGTAGTACGTACGGTATGGCGAAGGAAATGTGGATTTGCATGCCGAGGTCGCTGAAACCACCACGCTCTAGCGTAGCAGATATCGACGCCCATCGATATTTTCATTCACTGTACATATCCATCTATTTACTATCAATTTAACATCATGGGTCGAACAGAGAGCGGCCTGAAGGTTGTCGAGCCTGAGCCAGTCAACGACGAGCGGACACCGCTGCTCGAACATGCCGACGGCCACGCCAACGCACCCCAAGATTCAAACGAGGCACTCGAAGCAATCGCTGAGCAGGAAAGGAGGGAGCATGATGCCGGCGCCACGCCCGTCGCTGACGAGCCCACTACTGGCAGGCTCGTGGCGACCATGAGCGCGCTGTGGTGTGGAACCTTCTTCGCCGCGCTGGGTCAGTGATTGCCTCCAATCCGAGTGTGGGCAAAGCGAGACGACATACTGATTTGAGCAAAAGACGCCACGATCGTCGCTACGCTCTCCGGACCCATCAGCGCTTCATTCAAGTCTGGTAAACTGTTTTCTTGGATTGCATCTGGTTACTTGATTGCAAACGCCGCATGTCAGCCGCTCTCGGGCAAGCTCACCGACATCTACGGCCGTCGCGCCGGTCTTGTCTTCGCCACGACCTTCTTCGCCACTGGCACCCTCGTCTGTGGCTTCGCCACCGAAGGCTGGATGATGATCCTTGGTCGGGTCGTGGCAGGGATGGGAGGCGGCTGCCTCAACACCATCTCTACTTTTGTCGGCTCGGATCTGGTTCCTTTACGCAAGCGAGGCGTTTGGCAAGGCATTGGGAACATCGTCTTTGGCCTGGGGATGGGTCTAGGCGGTGTTTTCGGCGGCTTCGTCAATGATCGCGTTGGGTGGCGTTACGCTTTTTGGATTCAGGTGCCGTTTATCGTCATCGCCGGCATTGCCGGTGTCTTGACGATCAAGGTCCCAGTCAAGGAGACGGACGCCTCGAAGATCCGGCGCGTCGATTTCCTGGGAGCTACCACGCTGGTGTTGGCATTGGTCCTGCTGCTCCTTGGTTTCAACAGCGGCGGCAACATCGTCCCTTGGAACCATCCGCTGGTCCTGGTTTCCCTCCCGCTCAGCTTTGTCTTCCTCCTGCTGTTTGTCTACGTCGAGGACCGCATAGCCTCCGAGCCAGTCATCCCAGTCCGTCTCCTCCTTGACAGATCCGTCCTAGCCGCCTGTTTAACGAACTGGTTCATCACCATGTCAATTTTCACTCTCATCTACTACGGGCCGATCTACTTCCAGGTCGTACGCGGCGTCACCGCTACACGCGCCGGCCTTCTCTTCATTCCTCAGGCTGTCGGCGCCGCAATCGGCTCACTTGGCTCGGGCATGATTATGCGCGCGACAGGAAAATATTGGTACCTCAACATCGGGGTGCAAATCATCAATCTCACGGCCTGCGTCCTGATCCTGGCGACGTTCAGCGCGCACGTCGCAACCGCGCCTCCTTTCATCTACGTCTTCATGAACGGCACGGCGTATGGGTCCATGCTGACCGTGACGCTGATCTCGTTGATCTCCGCCGTCGAGCACAAGTATCAGGCAGTCATCACGTCGGCGTCGTACGCCTTTCGCTCTACGGGGTCTTCCATCGGCATCACCATCGCATCTGCCGTCTTTCAGAATCTGCTTAAAGATCGTTTGATATCCCGTTTCGGCGACCAACCCGGGGCCGCGGACGAAATCGATCGGATCCGTAATTCTGTCAACGAAGTCAAGCACGTGCCACCAGGGTGGCACGATGGCGTGATCGAGGCACATGTGAAAGCGCTACGAGGCGTGTGGGTGGTCGTGCTTGTCTTCGCGGTGCTGGCGGCGATCGTGAGCACGTTCATCCGGGAGCACGTCTTGCACAATAACCTTGAACGGAGGGCTTTGAAGTAGGGTTGTAGCCAAGGCATGCCGAAAGCTAGTGGGGTTTTCATCGCCTACAGAGCTCTGCGACTTCGCTCGTACGGTTCGCAGACTCGCGTTCAATCCTTTGGGACGGCTAGCAGGATGACCTGAGAGGCCGGCACCCGAACGAATAGCCCGGATCATAAGGGACTAACAGACCAGACGGCTTGTCTCCCTTCCTGCTCCAAGGTCCCTGGCCAGCTGCCACGCAGCTACGAGTGGCGCACAGTCGTGCGGAAGGGACAGATTGTCATCAAGTCGATGTTGCCGCACCTGAGCACCTTTCAGCAAATGGCGAGTGTGCCGAACGACTTGTCTGAATTTGTTCTGGTGCGATTGTGAGGCATTTACGAGGTCTACCTACGGGGGCCCAATTTCGTTATGGGAGAAACCGACTGAAATGTGAGCCGGGTTCAGCTTCGTCTACTACAATGACTGGAAGCGGTATGATTGTAAAGCAACGGCCTCTCGTAAAAGTCGAATCTCCGCTGTTCATCAGACCTTCACCCAACAACAAAGCTTCACTCGGCTCGATATCCTGGGGATGCCGAGCTGGGATTGGACGTCCATGATCGCAGGACTGCCTACACACCACACCAAACGCCACATGCACAGAAAGGAGCCAGTGAGCCGCCATTGTTTATCCATTCAGCGACATAACGAGAGGGTTCATGTCGAAACACTGGACATATTCAAGCCAGTGCGCACGTTGCCACCTCGTGTCAAGCGTTTGCCTTCATGTTGCGTTCATAGATTCGTGACGTACGGAAGGGGAAAGGCACGGTTCTACCCACGTTCAAACCCGCAGAGTGAAGTTTCCCCAAATCAACATCAATGCTCGACGCCCGTTCAGTGAAACGCTATCGCCAACTGACCGTTCAAGACCGATACCGATCCATGAACTCTTTATGGAATTTGGTGATTCGCGCCACCCAATCCGTGCCAGGAGCCAGGAAAGTGGTTCGGAAATGCAGCGTGCCCTCCTTCTGTCCAAAGCCCGAACCAGGCACGATGCAGATGCCCGTCGCATCCAGCAATCGCAAACAGTAGAAGTCGTCAGGGTTCTTGCCCGCCTTCCTCGCAGCTTCGATAGCTCCGGGCGGTAGGGTGATGGTGGGGAAGAGGTACATGGAGCCTTGGGGCGACTGGCAGACCACACCCTCCATCTCCTGGAACGCTTTGTACAGCGCCGTGGCGCGGTCGTGGAGGCCTTTGGCGATGCCGTCGTATTCTTGTCGGTACTGTGGGTACGATGGGTCGCCTTCACGAGGTGGGTTCACCATGAGCTCGACCATGCATTGGCCGATAACGGGTGCGCAAAGCATAATGGAAACAAACTTGTAGATTTGCGCGACGACCTGCAATGTTGTTATTGGACGAAAGAGCCGCAGTAGAATGCGTGACGAATGACACTCACCTCGGCGTCGAAGCCAACCATCTCGTAGTACCCTCCCCGATGTCCACACTCGCCCACCATGCCCTTGCTGATGCTGTGTAAACTCGCGAGCTCCAGGTTATCGAACTTGCCATCCCCGTTCTTCCCACTCTTCTGCAGATCTCGTAGACACTTTTTGAAGCTCACGAACTTGTTGCCTTCAAACACATTCGTCTGGTAGACCTCGTCCGCGATGACCACCAGCTTCTCCTCTGCCGCCATCTCCAGCACGGAAGCAATCTCCTCGGGTCGCAGAGAGCCGCCCGTGGGATTGCCAGGGTTAATGACGACGATCGCCCGGACGTCGACGCCTTCCCTCTGCGCCTTCCTCAACGCCGACCTCATGCCTCCCACGTCCGTGCTCCACCGAGATTCCTCGTCGAGATAGTAAGGCACGCACTTGGCGTTGAGGATGCTCAGCGTGGCGGTGTATAAAGGATACTGCGGGATCGGCACGAGGATGCCGGTCTGCGGCGACGCGCAGATGACGTTCATCAGAGTGTTCACGCCCGAACTGGCGCCAGCGGAGAGGTAGATGTTGGCCGGATCTGCAGAGTAACCATCCCGTCTCTCGATGAAGTCGGCCACACTCTGCCGTATGCCCGGTGCGCCTTGCGACTGCGAGTATGCGCCTACACTCTTGACATCCTTCAACAGCTTCCTGGCACGCAAGATGACATCGCTCTGGTAACCAAACGTCTCCCCCAGCGCCTTGTCATTCTCCAACAACTGCGGGTTCTCTAGTATGCTGGCGACTTGCCGGAAGAATGTGATGGGTTTCTGATCGAGCTGTTGCGGGTTGCCGATATTGGCGCTGATGACCGAATCGAACGGCAGGTCTTTGCCTTCGCCCTTCGCGAGTTGGGCGCGGTATTGTTCCGACTTGATGGCGAGTTCGCCACGCACGGCGTATTTGGCTTCGACGACATGGGGATTGATGTTGTTGATATTGAGGCTTCGGACTTGCGGGGTGGTCGAGAACAGGCGGTTTTGTATGAACGATGGCAAAGGTAGCGGGCCGAGTGGACCCTGAAGAGGCATGATGGAGAGATTCCGAGTCGTAGGTGATGTCGTGGTCCGGCAGGAAACGCGAGGTGAATTGAGATGAAGATGATGGAGATGACGAGGTCTGGTTAGGACATGTGACTGGAGGTCGTGTGCTCTAGCGGCCCGGTTAGTCGTACTCAGTCGGAGGGCAGCACCACCTCTCCCTCGGCCGTAGATCATTGTTGATTACCTACATAGCTAGACCCTTCGGTTTGAACATTGCGCCGATATCGCCCGAGCGAGCCGGGCGCCGATGTATCATCAGTTATCGCGGCGATCCAGTGGATTATCCTCTGCCTTGCGATGGAGATGTGGAAGCGTTGCAGAAGGGCTGAATCAACAACATCATCATCGTCGCCATCCAGACCGCATGCGCCAGGCCAGAGTCGGACCGAGCGATGTAGCGGGAAGAGGGAGAGGAGGTGAGGTGAGTGATGAGAGGGGAGGTGGAGGGAAGAGAAAACATGAATGCCTCAGGCCCGAAAGGATGCAGGGTCGTTGAAATTAACATCAGTTGCATACACGTAGACTTGGCTGGTTACAAACGCGCTCCCATCTATCCTTCATCTTGTCCACTCGCCCATCCAAGAGCGACCACGGGCACATGCAACCACTCGTCAAATCTCATTCCCATCACTGCCCGGAAAACGCTTCCTCGATATGCCTCGCACGCGTGACGCCCTCAGCAGCCAGATGCCCCTGCCCTCCAATGGTGCCACCACACTGCGGGCAGCGCGACGTCTCCATCGGCCCGCCGCACTCACCAATGGTGAAGGGGTGACCGTTGGCGCACGTGTACCAGTGTCCGGTCACCGAAAACTCACTCGACATGGCTGCCACCACCGCACGCATCTCATCGCTCGACACCGCGCTGTAGAAGACACTGTCGCTGAGCATCTTGCGGGTCGACCCAACCTCATCGGAGACTGCGCGCGTCTGACCGGGGTTGGCAGTGCATAGCGCCTCGGCCTCGTCCAGGTGCACCAAGGCCTCCATCCTCAAGCGGGTCATAGGCCGTTCCACGCCGTCCAGAGCCACCCCTTCCTCCACCGGAGATGCCGTGCGCTCCAAGGATGCGAAGCGAGCCCAGAAGATGTGGCCTTCGACCTGCTGCAAGATCTGCCTCGACTTCTGCGCCTCGGCGATCAGCGTCTCGCAGTCGCCGCGGTTCGCGCTGAAGTCCACGACCAGCTCGTCGCCCACGTGGTTGGCCGGCGTGTTCTGACGGGCAGTGAGGGCGTCGGAAAGGATGAGCGCGTCGCAGCGAAGCAGTAGCGCGAGACCCAACAGCGAAGCCCGCGTTTGCAACAAGCTTTGATCGAAGTCGAACGGCGCAATCTCCACACCTTCCCCCGCCTTGCGCCTGCGCGCCGTCTCCACGAGATCCCTGACGCGCTGGAATGGCTGCTCGGAGAACTGCACGTCTTGGTGGAATCCGATGATGCGCCTACGAGCGGCAAAGACGGCGCTGTATCTTGCGAGGCCGGAACGGCGAATCGCGACGATCTGGTCGTCCCGCGAGCCAAGCAAGCGCATGGATTTGTGAGCAAGCTTGGCTCCGTCCAAAGAAGCGACGAGCAAATCCTGCTGCCTCAAAAACCACTCGGCAATGGGCACATACTTGTTATTCGACCAGGTGATGAACCTCTTCGTGCTCTCATCCAGCAAGGCCCGACGCACAATTCGACCATAGCGTGCTATATCGCTCATAGTACCCCGACAATTCGGGCAAGCCTTCAGCTCATCCCTCGAGAATGGTTGACTTGAGGTCTTGATCGCGGTTGGGTGCCCTTGGTCGTCGATTTCGTAGTAGTCTGATAAGCACATAAGGCCATCCAGCGTGCCGATCGTGAAGATGTGCCCGCACTGCAAGACGATGCATGGATCCTCGTCCAGGTTGACATCTTTGTATTCCGTGAACTCGATGAAGTCCACTTCTTGAGCAAGGACCTCTTCAACGCCGTGAACCTGACAATAGCGAGCGCTCGGGCAGGCTTCTCCGTCGACAGAAACGCACTGACAACCACAGCTCAGTCGCTTCGTGCACCTCTCCGACGACGGTATGTGATCGCAAGGGGCTGCACATGGCACCGTGCACGCCGAGTGCGAGTTTGCGGAAGCGCAGTGTTCCTCGGCGCACGGTATCGGAGGCTCACTGCACAGCCTGGTTGACTTCGAGTGGGAGCACCTGATATCGCTGATGGCCGAGCACGGCGAGCATTGGCCCTCGTGGCACGAGCCTGTATCGGAATGCTTGCAGAGTGCGTATTTCCGGCCGCAGACCGACTGGCATTCTCCGTGATCGGTCTCCATGGTATCCTCGCGCATTTTGTTGCAGGTGTAACATTTCTTGGAGCACCGATGTCCACAAGATTTGGAGGCCGCACAATCCGCGACGCAAACATAGTCCGGGTCCGTGACGTCGGTATGGCACGCAACGAGGCTCGTATGGTTGCATCCTGGGACGTTCTTGGACACCTCGACTCTGCATGTAACGGTGAAAAGATCCTGGTACTGCCAGCAGGGCAGCTCTGTTTTCACATGACCGCACTCAAGCTCCAGGTTGAGGTCTGTGATCATGACTTCACAGTGCAAAGAGCACTTCTGTCCACAAGGACGTTGGCATAAGTGTTGACAGCCTTCCATGGGTCGTGGGCATGCTGGTGGCAACGAATTAGCAAAGCGGGAACGATTGAGGTAGAACAGAAAACCTACGCTTCTGACAGTATACTGCGTCATGTATGAGGCTAGAGTGACATAGATTCACACATGCATGACCTGTATCTCGCAATTAGTCCGAATACCATCGTCGTGGCTGACATTCTTACCGCATGGAAGTTGCTCGTTACACATAGCATTACAGCCACCCTCGGGTGCAAAAGCCAAGAAGTCATCCGGCTCCTTCACCTTGAGTATCTTTTCCGGGTGACGGGGACAATTCAGTTCTAGAGTCCGGCCGAAGTTACCCTCCTTCTGGAGGATATCAATGACCGTGGCCCAGATTGGCGCTGCACCTGCAGTCTCTGCATTGCCAATGATGTACATGCCATGTTTAGCTCGGGAGAGCAGAACGTTGGCACGGTTCGGAGTGCGAAGGAAGCCCGGCTTGTGCTGCTTGTTACATCTTACCAGCGATATGATCACCACTTTGGCTTCCTCGCCTTGGAAATTGTCTAAGAAACAACGATTAGCAGGTCGATATGGACGGTATCCATCAGTGTACGTACCGACGGTGGCAAGACGCAGCGCGTCCAATAATGTACCGCGAGTGGCATTATTGCGCTGAATGGGTAGATCTTCACTTCCGCCATCGGAGCTGGAGTCGGAGACAGACTCGCCGTCTCCCTCATCGCCGTCCGCTGCACCCGGGCCCAGATCTCCGTCATCTCCTTCACCAAGGATGATCTCAAACTTCTCGCTCATACGTTCGCGCAGGCGGGCCAGTTGGCCAAGGTAGGGCGTAAGTACTGCAATATCACTGGGTTTGTAGATGCCCTGGCGGACGATATGCGTGACGAGCGCCTCCGTCATATCAATCTCCCAGTCGTTGGAGTGCGAGCTGGACTGGATGTCATTGCTTTTGCCGTTTTCTGCATGCTCGTGATCGAGCCAGAAAAGACGGTGACGCATACCGGAAACTTGGGGATATTCCAGGACAGTTGGCGCGTCCAGCAACCTAGGGTACAGTGTGGAGCGAATCAGCTCGGAGACGCTCGGATGCATACGCCTTTGTGTCTCCAAAGTGCAATACGGGAGCGGCTTGATCTTCGGCACGAGCGGGTTGACCAGCCTCTCGAAAAGCGAGATGTCCAGACAGTATTGCTTGCCTTCGTCGCTCTCGGAGGAAAGGTCATATCTCTGCACCTGCGGTCTGAGCTGCAAGTGATCACCAATGAGAATGACATGCTCAAGGCTGGGCAGCAACGCCGTCAAGAGGTGCGCCTCTTGTACCTCTCCTGCCTCTTCGCAGACGAGCACTTTCGAAGTCAGCTTGCGGAGCAAGGGAAGATTGCGGGCAAGGCCAGATGTCGTAAGGCCAATGATATGAGCTTGGGAGAGCGCGCGTAAGTCAATTTCGGCGCGCAGGATGTCGGAGGCTCGCTTGGTAATGGTGTATTCCTGCAAGCTCGACGCCAATTTGCCACGGAGCTCCAATTTTGTCTGTGATACCCAAAAATCGTACAGGGTAGCGCGCTCTTTGAGAGAGACTTCTCGCATGTTCTCGATGAGAAGCTCCTCGAGTGGGCGGATTGGTGCTGCGCTTTGCACGGGAAACAGTAGACCGCGACGCCAGCGCTCCAAACGTGTCTCGGGGTGATGATCAACCTCCTCGTATCCGTCACTGTCGACAAGTGCGAACAGGTGGGCGTACTGCTCCGGGAATTTGGCCAGCAGAAAACGCCCGACGCTTGCCTGGCTTCCACACTCACCAAGAGAGCGGAGGATGGCGGTCATGTCTTGTCCAACACGTGTGATCGCGCCTTTCAGACGCCACTTTTCGGACTTCTCTGTCTTCGTGCGGGCCATCCGACGAGATACTTCACGAAGGTTGAGCTCTGTCAGCTTCACTGACTTGGAACGAGACCCAACACGCACGACCTGTGTAACCCCAGCATCGATCAGGTGCTCCAGCAATTGGTCGAGTGCGTGGTTGGTGTAGCATACGCAAATGATAGGACCCAGGTCGGCATCGGTCTTGTTGTCGAGAAGTGTCCGAATCAGACTCACGCCGGTGTAGCTCTTACCGGTACCTACGATTCATTAGCTCGTGATACAAAGATACAAAGGAAACGACTCACCTGGAGGACCCTGCACGAGCGCAAAGCTCCGAGATAGTGAGGAAATGAACGCATCAGCCTGTCCGGAGTCCAAGCTGGTGCTTGCTGTGAACGCGTCCATGTCGAAGTGGACGGCAGCGCCAGTGTTGTCCAGCCTGAGCGTTTGAGGCCTGCCGTTAGTGACAGCGTCCAACTTGTATCGAAAAGCGGCGGCGGTAGCATAAGCGGGCGGCGGCACGTGGCCATCGCTATTCTGCAAGATCAGATTGTCGAAGGGAAGATCGGAGCTGGTGCTCATCTTCTGCAGTGCAGACAGCGTTGGAAGAAATGCCGGTACGAGCACGCCGGGAAACTCCACCAATGACATAGGTGCGCCACGGTTTGCGCTGTCAAAGAAGCCGATGATCTGTTTAGCCGTAACTTCGCTGTACTCAGCAAAACGGACAACAGCACTTGCGCGGAAGGGGTCGTCGTGGCGGTTGAAAACCTTGTGAAGGTGATGCGTCGGCGGCGCGCCTTTCTTGCTAGTTTTGTCTGAAAACTCGGGCGCCATCGAGACGATGAGGAAAGCTGCAGAGCCAGCAGCATCCAGAAGGCACACTAAAGCGTCGCCGCCCAAACGCCTAGAGCCTTCCCACCACTGCCTACGGGCGTCGGTAGGCAAGTGTCGCAAGTGCGGCGGCTGGTCGAAGCTGACCGCGAACTCAAGACCTTTCAAGCTGTCGAACCCGAAATCCTCAAAACGCAGGTTCTGGTAGACGAAGCGCCGAGCGCTCTGGTGTTTATCACCCTGACGACCTACAACGTCGATAGGATCCTGTAGCGTCTGCAGCTCAAAGCCGGCAACATCCCGCACCTGTCCGACGGTGTCTTCCCGCAAGAGGCGAAACTGACGGTCGAGAAGACCGCGCAAGCCTCGCACGTGCCACTCGGTTTGGTCCAGAGGGGGCAGGTACTCGTTCCGGGACGACTGTATCTCCTGCAGTGTCGGCATGATCTTGATTTGGCGGATATCAGAGAAGTCGTTGTCATGTCTTGGTCCTTCGTGAGAAAGATCACCCGGCAGGTCGCGCGGGGTGTCAAATGTCGGCTTCGCTGATGTGTCTATCGCTGAGCCAGCGTGTGGAATGTTTGCGCCAATGTTGAAACGCTGCTGTATCGCGCTCAAGCGCCTGAGCGCCACGTGGCTGAATGGCTCCTGCTGGGGGTCCGCCGGCTGGAGAACATTCGCTATACGCTCGACGATAGGTATCAGCGCCTCCGTGACTTGCGCCGTGCCGTTCACCTCGACGACCTTGGCGAGCACCGTGAGAACGCTCTCGGCGGCAGCACGGTCTGCCTCGGTAGCCTCGGGCTTGACGATGAGCTTGAGGTATCGAGCAGCTGCCACGAAAAGTGGACAAGCGCGCTTGCCACCATTGCCGAAAAGGTAGACGTAGATCCACGCCACGCGGCCCTCGAGCAGGGCCGAGCGATCGACATGCTTGAGGGAGAGAAGTTGGAAAAACGGGATGATCTGCTTGTCAAAGCGGTCGCTAAGCACGCGATCACTCATGACATCGGGAAATGGTCGATTCACGAGCTCGCCAATGCGCCTCATGCCGCCTTCAGACGCAAGTGCGAAGATGACTTCCTGCGCCACGCCTGCTCCAACTTCGGCGAGCTTGCGTGCTTGCTGAAAGAAGTTCGCAATGGCTCCAAAAAGCTGCGGGGCCTCGTCGAAGTCGGAGGAAGGGATCTGCGAAATCCATGCTTGAAAGGTGGATTGCGTGTTCGTGTCGATCACGCGCTGCTCAGGCGCGTCGTTTGTGCTTGCCGTGGCGTTTGTAGTGCTCTTCGCGGCTTTCGTGGAACCAATGTCTTCTTGAGCGTGCAAGAAAGTGCAGTTCTTGCCCTTGTAGCATTTGCCTTTGGTAAAGTACTGGCATGGCTTGGGCTTAAATTCCGGATTGATGGTGTGTGCGTAGATGCACGCATCGCCATTCTTGCACCTTCCAAACTGGAAGAAGTGACATGGCTGAGTGCCTGCCATCGTGGGTTGTCTGGTGGCTTCGAGCTCTTTGGCCGAACAGTGCGACGTTCAGATCATACTTGTATCATGCCTAGGTGATGTCTTGCAAGCGAGAGTCGCCGGTGGCTGCAAGGTCGTCAGCGCGGTCTCAGGTTTCCGTTCGTGGCGCTTCAGACATACATCGTGAAGGCTGGAACAAGTATTGAGCGAGTGAGTCAGTCGGATGGCGGACCAGTCGAGTGGCACCGGTCCTGAGCAAGCAAAGAGGTTGCGTGGTGGGTGTTGGGGGAGGTGGAGGATGCTGAAGCAGTGAGCGTGAATTTGGAGGTGAAGATTTCTAGCGCCAAGACATGCACCGGGTGGATACTCCGTGTTTGATGAAGTCGAACCAGCAGCCACATTCACACGCCACCGCAGGCGGGTTGCGTCATCACCGAAGCAATGTCGACGCTCATGAAGTGAGGTTAGCAGCGCAGATCTGGAGCGGGAAGCAGTCCAACCGGCAACGCCAAGTGCGTATCATTCGTTCTCGTCGCTCGTCAAGAAACCATGATCTAGCAACAGTGGTTACCAAACCACATAAGGGAACCTTCAGCGCGGTTTGGCCTACGCGAGATCTTGCACCATGGTATAAGATGCAGTCTGCGCCGAGTGTAGGCGGTTCGAGCGCTGAAGTGGTATCCAGCCCCAAGGGGGTTTCAGTCCCGAGTTCAACGTCTCTTCATCTTCTGGCGCAGCAGCCTTCAGTGAGTCATTGAACCTCCACATATTGATTGACGAAAAACAAAGTTGTGAATCCATCAATGATTCGCTGAACGTCTTCTCACGGGCTGAGGTAGCGGACATCAGTCGCTCGTTGCACATGTTCGCTTCGGCCGGGAAAGGGGGTCGGAACAAACAGCTCAAAGATTGAACAATGTGCTTGGGCGAGGGCATTGAGCTCGAATGCGTTACGCATCGGATCGGGGTGTTCTCTCTTCGATGTTAGGCTTTTCGCATCACGCCGTAGCGCAGTAGCTCGTACTTGGCTCCCGAACCTATACATAGAATCCATTCGCAGTGGTAGCACGTCTAGGATTTCACCCGCCCACCACCGATGTCCTGCCCAAGCTAATTTCACCGTCAGCCTGAACCTACGACAACCATAGCAAAGCAAGGTCGGCGAAAGTGAAGAACATACTCTATAACCCCCGATTTTCTCCCACTCCACTCTCTGCCTCGTGACAGGCAGCTGCCTCCTCAAGCTTTTGAAGCTGCCCTCCGCCAACGCGGTGAATCCTCTGTTAAGCGCCTCCTGAAACGCGTTTTCCGCCTTCGCAATCTCCCTTACTACCCCTTCCGCCCCATCTGCAGGAGTCAAGCCCACCTTCTTCGACGTCGCCATGCGCACGTTGCCGTCTTCGTAGTAATGCACGTCTACCTTGATCTCACCATTGACGCTACGGGAAGACGGGTTGAGTAGGTACATCGAACGCCATCGCCCATTCCAGAAATTCTGTGGGCTGTACTTGTTGGCCACTAAGAGGATAGCGAGGCCTGAGTCGGAGTCGGTTGGGAAGATGCCAACGGTAGAGGAGGGGAAGTGTTCCGCGGCGGCAGTGGAGAAAGCATCTTGTAACGAGCGGATCAGGTCGGCGTGTTGTGAATCTAGAGGGTGTGCTTGGGAGGAGGACGTTTTCTGTTGCTCGGTCAGAATTGGATCAAAGAGGTGTATCAAGGATTGAGGCGTACCTGTGAGGCGTGATCTACCTGAAAAGAGGTCTGGCTCTTGGTGTCATGATAGCGGCCATTGCCTAACGAATTGTATCTGCTAATCAAGACCTGTGATCTCTCAATATGTGCGTTTCATTCACCATTGTGATGTATCATCTCTTACGGTCTCGTTGCTAGGCAGCTTCACTGCCACATGCTGCTCCTCATTATATGCCTTGAAGGCTGGTTCGAGTGACGACGTCTCGTTCGGTGCCAGCGTTTTGATGTCTGGCGATTGAATTCAGTGGCAGTCCATTGGACGTCTCGGTGGCTTTCGGTTGTACCTGTGACAACATTGGCGAGCTGTCATGGTCAGCATTGATCTTGCATGAGAACGCTTGTACCCACCTCGCCTGGTGGCGCCGCCTCGATGAACGAAGCCACCGTTGCGGTCTTCGATATCATGATTGCGATGATATTGCCAGGCACTGAACAGCGACGACAATTTGTTGTGGTGGACAGCAATCGTCCTCTCCATGTACCGTACGGAGCAGGTGAGGTCAACCTGAGGCGCTGACCGGCGTGATGACTAAGCGACGCGTCCGACGTCCCCCGCCGACCTTACAATGAAGTCCAAAATGACTGTCGCATGCCAAGACTTACCAATTTGCGGGGATCTCTCACCAAAAGCGTACCTTCGTCCCATGTAATCCACACTGTTGACCTCGCTGTCGTTGTATACACTAGAAAAAGCTAAAGTTTTGGTAAGAGTCGTAGATTTTGTCGATTCTAAGGTATTATTATATGCTAGTTGGCTGTTTACTAGTAAGATAGCTCTACGCTAGGTCCTACACATATAGATAAAGATCTATACGCTCTTCGATAAAGGCAAACTTACTAACGCTAAGGTTACGGTACAATCTAGCTACTCTAAACATACTATCGAACGTCTAAGAGTATTGTATAAGCTATTCGGTAGTCTTTATCTACTAATATACGCGTAGCTTAGCTACCCTTATATGTTACTAGCTTCCGAAGAAGTAAGTAGGTTATCTTTAGCTTACCGTATATTGTACTACTAACTATCGCTTTATAGTAGCTACTTGACTATCTTACGAACTATCCGTTAGCGTTCTTAAATAAGTTTATACTTATAATATAAGACTAATTTACTATCGAAATATTACTAAATAGAGTCTATAATTACCTCTACCGAGCCGGCTAGTCTCGTAAGGTCCTTCGCTTACGTACTAGCTAAATAAGTAGCCCCTTACGCGCTATCTAGTCTATAAAGAAAGATATATAGGATGCTTAAAGGCTAGTCTTTATTAATAAAAGCGCTACTAACTATAAGAC